>Ga0307517_10002452_pt1 | contig 29658 bp, 14 predicted proteins | sample 23_EM_MG_FD_194515 | JGI IMG/M metagenome (GOLD analysis project Ga0307517, IMG submission 194515) | Populus trichocarpa ectomycorrhiza microbial communities from riparian zone in the Pacific Northwest, United States - 23_EM | ecosystem: Host-associated > Plants > Roots > Unclassified | place... | reverse complement strand
TAAATCCAACATAGCTTATGGCTAAAAGGGCTTCCATCTGCTTGCATGTTCTTGTTGAACGGGGAGGATATGCTTTTAACGCGTTTGATAATATTCGCCTTCGCTTTTAATCCATTGAAACTAATAGTTCAGTCAATCTTGTGTGTGCATGACGAGTAAACGTCGCTAGACACCAAGAGGAAAGCAGCCATAGGATTATTGGAGCTGGCTGGATTTCCTTAATTTGCCGATAGCATACCCTCCTCCTTCCGATCTAACGCCTTGGATTCATTGGGTTCAAAATCACTGTTACAAACTTTTTGTGGCGTATCCTATGGGCCATCTTCCCAACATGGGTCCGGTTCCGGCCAATTTTTTTAACCGGATAATTACATAGTTGATTTGCAGTTATGGAAGTATCATGTTTTCAAATCGAATTATAAATTTGTAGAATCATTAAATGGCATTTTGTAATTGATATTAAACTCTGTTCTACCTGACATGTTCCCACATGTTAATCCAGAATACAGTTGATCTCCTTCGTAACTTAAACCCAGTGTAAAAAAATATTGGGTTTGATTTTATAAAAATATTATTTTTTTATTAATTCAGGTAACTTATAGCCTGGACAATTCACCGACAATTCACCAAATCAACTCGAATATATTGAATTTAAATAACTATTAATATGATCAAGATAGACTAAGTTTTTTTTTATTATTATTAATATTTGATGCAATACATGAGATAGTAAACGATTCAATAGTTTTTCTTCTCTCTCTCTTGTGATTTCGTGGGAAAATAGAGTCCTGTCTTTGGGTTGGTAGTGCTATATATAGCCTCAAGTGCTGTCAAGTATAGGCTGCTCTCATAGGAAGGGAAAATGAAAAACATGACAACTTCCTAAATCATAAGCCAGAGTTTAGTTCCGTAAGTGGCGGCCGTCGGTGGGGTGGGGTGGGTGTCTAATGTCTAAACGTCGGTGTTTGGAAATATATCTCTATTATTTTTAAAGTATTTATACATGAAATACTAGAAAATATGAATACAAAAATAAAAAACTATTCCCTCAAAATAGAAAAACTAGAAAAGAATAATAATAGTAAATAGAAAAAATAAAATAAAAAATCCTAAATTGCAAAATATATATATATATATATATATATATATATTCTAAAAAGCTACAATATCATGGGCTAATATCAGTTGTTGTGTAAGCTGATTCTTAGAATATTCTTTGCCATGAAAACAAAAAAATAAAATGTTCATAGACAAATAATTTTATAAATCAGGTACCTAATTTTTCAGACATTTATTAATTGTACCCTTTAATCAATGTAGGTTAATTTTTTCTCTATATAATGTGCATATTTAATGAAATAATAGGAATTTAATGGGAAAAAAAGAATTTGATAGAGAATATAATTGAAAATTCTCTTGAAATATGGGGACCTAATTGATGAAATAACTTGTTTCAGGACTCATTTTACAACCTAATTGAGGTTTCCTTTTGGTTTGAGAATCCGTTTGGTTATGCGGCTGCGGCTGCGTTTTAATTAAAACGCAGTTTGCAGCCGTTTGGTAATGAAAAAAAAGTGAGTTACTGTTTATGGATCCCACATGTTTCTTACGTTCGGAACGCAGGTAATGAAAAGCAGCGAATTCATGCTTTTCGTCACTGTGCATGCTAATTGCACTGTTCACTGAACACTGCAATTAGCATGAACAGTGCAATTCACTTGCACTGTTCATGGTTTTTTTTTCTTCATTCAGTGTGTTAAATTTTTTAACATTTTTTTTTTAAAAAATGCTAGTTTAAAGTGAATTAAATTCACTCGCACTGTGATGTAAATAATATTTTTTTTCTAGAAAAACTAGTATATAGTGAATTAAATTCACTGGCATTATAATATCAATTTTATACCTGATAATATTTTATCTACGCTTAAAAAATTATGAAAACTGTAGTTCTTATCGGATGAATTTTGTACGTAATGGAATTATAAATAGTTTAATGAAATAATAAAAAATATTTTATATAAAGTATTTTTTATTTCATGATGTAATAGGATTAATTAATTCTACAATATTTAAATTTAAAACCATCAATATTAATATATATATTTTAATATTATTTTATAATCTCAATTTCAAAAACATTCTTAACCAAATATATTAAACTTCCTTTTCTTCCACCTTAATTTCAACCACAGTTTTAATTAAATATCTATTTTTTTAAACTAACCTTAACTAAAAATATTTTTTATAAAATATTTTTTTTCAAATCATAATGATAATAGCTACCGCAGTACTAAACACAACAAGTTGAGAGATTGTTTAAAGTGTGGGATCTGCAAGAATATTAAGGGAATGGGACATAGATTGTGGGCTGTACAATTGTCGTCTGAGCCCAGCCAAAAACAAGTCGAGAAAATAAAAATGTGGCTGCTGGGATTCGAGCCCAGGTCTCCACGGCCACAACGTGGAATTCTTACCACTAAACTACAGCCACTTTACTGTGAAAGTTTAACCAGTAAAAATATTATAGCGTACTACCATTGATAAAAGTGCCCTTTATTATTTGAAACCATTATTTAGTAAAAAAAAATTACCCATAATTTGATTTTCTTTCTAATTTCCTTTCTCTAAAATAAAAAAAAAGATGCAAGCTTTTTTCTACACTTAACCAACAAGTTTTCATCTAAACATGTCCACTCCCATATTTCTTTCTTTATTTTTTTAAATATTAAAGAAAGTTGATGAACACATAAAATAAATGTTGATGTTGTAAGCCAAAATCTCTTTTCTTTAGGATATTTAAACAACTTTTTAACTTAATTAATATCATAATTATTTCACAAATTTAAATGATCATATCAGATATAACTTCATCGACCTATTTATATCTAATATCATAATTGTTTCAATAGGCACAATTAGATTATGAAGGAGGTGGCTTCGGATAATGAATCCTTGCTAGTAGATTTGTCTTATTTGATGATTTGGACGGTGGTAGCTCAGGAATTGGTTTGATTTTGTGATGCAGATGGTGGAGCTTCAGAACTTGCTAGCTACTACATATATTAATTAATTACACTGCACCAAGGTGTCAAAACCCTACTACACTTGGTGCTAGCTAAGCTATGCATGCTGTTGATATAGATTTATATGTGAATAATATTACCAAATATTATGAAATGCAAGCTACAAGCTCGTATATGGTATTGTATGGGCAATGTTTGGAGCGCAGAACCACCAATTATTGTGAACTAAAAAGCCAGACAAGGTGAGGGTATGCTTTTGTGTAAAGACTGATGAAATCTAATGGAAGATATATAATGAAGAAACATAAAGAATGGTATTTGGCACGGGAGCAGAAAGATTATGGTCCACAATACTACACGAGTTAATTTCCCTTCTCTATGCTAAGGAAAAAAAGAAGAAGAAAAAGGGAAGCATATATTCTTTGGCTCCAATGGCTTGTCTTCTTCTCAAACATCTTTAACCCTATCGACTTTTTTTAGGCCCCCTTTTCAGGCCTTTGCTTCTACACGGTATGTTACTCCCTGGTTTAACTTTATTTTTCCTTGCAAGGTTAAATCAAATATTAATATTTTACAGTAAAGTAGCAGGTTTCTTCCCATATATTATATGCTTCTTCACTTGTGTGGAGTTGAGCAACATCACATGCATTATTCTCTTTGAAGTTATTGCTTAGATAGAAATCTAAAATTAAGTTTAATATTTAGCTGAAAAATGTTATGGACATCCGTTCGTATGGATACAGAAATCCATGCATATATAGCGAGCTAGAGGAGAAGGGTTGTCGAATATCATACACTCATATATGTGTAATCGAGTAATCCTTCCTTCTGAGGTGAGGCAATTCAGCAGAAGTGAAAGCAAAATGGTGCTAATGTTGAAACAAATTCTCGGGAATGGTTGACTGGCAATAGCTGAAAAAGGTTTAGGAGATCATGGCAGAAATATTTGATGTTCCCCCATTTTCCTTTCTCCTTCATAGAATTGGTATGTTTATGTGTGTGTAAGAACCTTTTTTTTAGTATAATGTCAAAGCATAATGCATCCAACGTGGATTCCAATTGGGTGCCTGCCTATGTATGAAAGTGGATTAGACAGACTAGGTTCTCTCAATTAGATTTTAAAATTCCAGCTGACTTAGAGCGTACTATAGGCATCTTGGAATCCCAATGGGCTTGCAATTATTGGGAAGGAATTTGCATAATGTCATTTTTATGCTATTTCTTCACAAAAAGAATCCATGTGTTGATTCAAATGATCATTCCCTCTAGGGTTTTTTCTTTTCAAGGATTTCCCTTCTTGGTTAGGTTGGAAAGCAGTGGAATTTGAACCCGAATAAACCCTTTACCAAAAACTAGTGCCACTAATATACATAAATCATGTTCAAGGCTCATCCAAATTAATTATTTCAAAAAAAAAGAAAAGAAAAGAAAAGAAGGCGAACCTTTGGAGACACCAACTTGTACTTGAACATATGAGGACTAGATCGAAAGAAATAGAATAAAAAGGTTGGACAGGAGCAGGCTGGAAGAGTGTAGGAAATGAAGGGAAGGCAGCGACAAACTTGCCCATAATGTAAATCTCACACATTCCCTGTCACCTTTTCCCTGAGCCTCGCTTTTCTTATGCTCTTGGATTATTGTATTACCTCCTCTTTTTGATGAAGGGCCTCTTATTATTTGTTAATTAAAAAACATTATTATATTTAGCAGCACTATAACTTTAATTATCTCCCCCCCCCTACATGATTAGGGTATAAAATTAATGAACATTAGGGTTTCATACTCATCAACTTTTATATAAATATAAATGTTCCCTTCCATAATACACAAGAAAAGATTGATTAGGTTAACACAAAGGTTAATTATCAAAAGACCATGCACTAGCTAAACCTATAGAATCTTAGTTAAGTCGTTTTTCCCCCCTAGGTTATACACCATTTTGCCTAAGTTTTGCTATTACACAAGTGTTTAAATATTTCAAGTTTCAAGTTTGCCATTATTTCCCTCTACCTTTAGGACCTTTGCTTGCCTTAAGGCAAAACAAGGGCTCGATTATATGGTCAAGCTAGCAATAGTTCCGTCTTTCATGAGTGATATATATCCAGAGAGTGCAAAAAAATCCATCCAAACACAGTTTTAGAGCAAAGTGAATCTGCAAAAAAGTTTCTTCTTTAAGGTGATGATCAAGCTAGTGACACTGGGAGAGGGAAGAAGGACATGGTTTTTGATCTTGCTTTCTTTTTTATGCATGCTACTTTAAAGCTGAGACAAGGAGGTGAAAAGAGAATATAAGTGAGGAAAGTAACGCGCTAAAGGCAAACAAAGAGGTTCCTGTGGGTGATTCTTTCAGTAGAGAGTGAAAGGTTCTGATAACATCCCAGTTAATTTCTTAGGCTAATCTAGGGATTTCAAGTCTAAAAAATTATATGATGGAACCTGGAAATCTCCACCTCCAGCATCAGTTTCAAGAACAGTTTACAGGTTATTATTCTTCTTTATTATCACAATCTGCTGATTACAATAAGGTTTCCAGCACCGGTGACTTGAACCCAGGAACAGGCTTCATTTTGTAAGTATTTCTCCTCTCTTAGTAGAATTCTACTTTGTCTTTTCTGGTTTGAAGCTCTACGAAACACGGGTATATAAGCTTATACATGTTCAAGGATTTAAGTGCACTGTATATATAGTAGTGCTTCTGATGGATTCATTTTTAAAGCATGGCTACTTCCTCTATATATAAACTTAATGCTTTCTCCTAGGTTCCATGCTGCAGCTTTTGGTTGCTGGAATAGGGACTGGAAAAGGAAGAAGTTCTTTATTATTTCACTGTAATTTAGGCAAGCTTAACTTTATTTGCCAAATGGTTCATGTACTTAATCTTCGAAAGGCGTTTTCTCTAATATTATAGTTATTTTTCTAGGGTCTGTGAGCACGCAAGTAGTCAGAACCTAGGATTTTGGTGGATGTTACTAAAAAATTTCGTATCGTGATCATTTGTTTCTCTTATTTATGATCATGCAGGAATATTAACAGTAATACCAACAACAACTATCAAACTGATTGCATCCCAAATTCAAGGGTGTCTTGGCCACCTGCTTCCTTGACTCCAGGGTTGAGTTTCTGCCATGCAAGTGATTTCAACCAACCATCTACGGCCAATGAATTTCTATTGGCAAAGACCAAAGAAGAGTTGCCAGATCCTTTCTTCAAGCCAGGTGAAATGATGCACACTGGCTCTAATGTCGAGGGGTCATATTTTCTGTCATCTAAATACAAGCACCAATATTCTCATGATCTAGGTGAAAATCAATGGCCTCTCAACAGCTTATCTTCTCTTCACCATATTTCAGACTCTAATGCTCAAAAAACGGCAAGTCTGCAGAATCTATCTGGTTGTAACAGATATAATTTTAGCCATATTTTACCAAGTATCAGTATTTCAACATCAGATTTGTGTTCTTCATTAGTTTCAAGTTCTTTGGACTTGAACTTACAAGCTGTGGATCTTTTATCAACTAGTACTTATGATGGTGCCGCAAGTTTTAGCCAGTCTTCAGAAAACACTCTCGATCATTTCACGCGAGAACATAAAGATAGCCCTTCAAAAAGCTGCAGCAAAGTGGGTTTCTTAATCTTTTAATTTCAGTATAGTTATTCTAATTGTGCCTCTATTTATACACCTTGGATCGATTGCATTTCTGATGATGTACACCTCATTTATAAAGCTGTAAACTGAAAGTGCGCCTTTTGATTTTGAAGACATCAACCATTGAAGATGGATCTGGGAGAAAAAAGAGACCTAGCAGTAATTTTCAGTCCAAGAACTTTCTCACAGAAGCTAAGAAGAACAGGTCCACACCACGATCCTTGTGCCCCCCTTTGAAGGTGATGATTTAAAGCAGTATTAGTTTAATCTTCATTAAGTCAGAATTTATACCATAGATTCTTGTTTAAATGTGGAGTTGGGTTCTAACTAGGTCAGGAAGGAGAAACTAGGGGACAGGATTGCAGCTCTTCAGAGGTTGGTGGCACCTTATGGCAAGGTGATAATTAAATCTGCACATTATTCTCCTGATTAGGAATGTCTTAAAGAAATGCATTAAAATATTAATTTGACCATGCTTATATTTTTAGTTTTTTGTCCATTGTAACTTGCAGACAGACACTGCCTCTGTGTTGACAGAAGCAATTGGATATATACAATTTCTTCATGACCAAGTGCAGGTGATTTATCCCTCTCCATTTTTCTGTCCATAGTAATACTATCAAACTAACATACTTCACTCTTAACTTGATAAACTGGTGGATTTTGTTCTTCTTACTAACTTTATTTAGTCCTTGTTGCTGACAGACACTGAGCGTGCCGTATATGAAGTCATCAAACATCCAGCCAGCTAGAACAACGCAAGTGGTAAGAAATTCTTCTAGGGAAGTTTCCTCATAGTTACAAGTATCTCATTAGATCATCCGTTGTACCAAAAATACATACATACATAGTTACATATATATATATATATATATATATATATATATTTTGTTTCCTAGGGAAGTTTGAGAACCATTGTACTTATTTTCATTCAGTTAATTTCTTTAATGTGATCATCAATGTATTGTTAACAGAGTTCAAATGAAGAAGATGGGAAGGGACAACAAAAGACAGATCTCAGAAGTAGAGGGTTATGCCTTGTGCCTCTATCTTGTGTATCATTCTTCAACACATGCAATGGCGACATCTAAAGATCCGCAAGGAAAGAATTGAAGATAGCATATGAGAAAGAAGTTCGAAGATTTCATGATGAGCTCAAGGCTGTAATAAAGATAGGTTTTCTATGTGAAATGTTTAGTTTTAGTAATGCAACAATTGATTCTTGGAATAAACAAGTCTTTCTTTTATCAGTTTGTACCTCATAAATTCACATCCCTTTCAAACATCAAATTGTAGAAAGTAGTTTCTTTACTAGTGCAGAATAACAGTCAATTAGAAGACATTTTCTTCTGTTGGCCACAACCACAGATTAACAAGGCGAAAGGGATTATTTGGAAGCCTGCCTTGGTTTCATATTGTCTGTGAGTTAAGGACAGATGAATCTATGAACATCTGAAGTCATTCTTCAAGGAACTGATACGTCTCAGAGGTCATGCTTGCCTAACTTTTGAGTCACGAGACTGCTCTTCATAGCAGGGTAAATGCTTAAAGGATATTTAAGAGTACTTGTACAGTATAAACTGAGAGATATTATTCTCCCTTTGATCACTCTCGGTAGACAAGTAATAGGTGTTCAGATGTTTTTACAAGATATATATTATATAGAGTTGTAAGACACCAGGATTTATTGAAGATACATGTGTGTTAGAAACGCAAATTGGATCTTCACAAAACCTTTAATTGCTATATACACGAATTTGAACAAGAGAGCACGCAATGGAGTATACTTCAAAACAGAAAATCACAACAGCAGTTCTTTAAGCACCTTTCAGCATCCAGCTTCTCTTCCTTTACCAGAACAACTGCATCACAGGCCAAACAATATTAAACATGATATAGCCATTAAAATTCCAAAGCTGAGCAAACTTATGATGTATATTAGTACTGTACCATCTTCTTCTTCTTCTTCTTCTTCTCAAGATAAGCGACAAGCTCTGCTTGTTGAGCAAGTGAGTCCTCGAGAGCCTGAATAAGCAAGGAGTAATTGATACAAATGAGAATTCTAATTTATAGTTTCTGTTTTTATTAACTCTGTATTCACTACCACGCATTCATTTCCATGTTGAAATACCTTCTTGGTTGCCATAAGCTCTTGCTCCAAGGCCTCAACACGGCTTATAGCAGCATTCAACATTTCCTCCTTTTCGGGTGGCATGGAAACAGGCTTAGAACTCAAAACACTCACTTTATCTTCCAATTCAGCCATGCGCTTCAAGACAGTCATGTAATCTGCACTAGAGGTGGCAGGTGACTGTTGTTCCCGGCCTTTCACCGATGTGTCATCGCAATAGTCAGGATTGGAGTAGATGGTGGCATCGGTCAGCTTCCTGGGAACATTGCGTGTCACTTTAATCATGGTGACAATGCCCGTAACCAAAGCCATGACACCAGTGAAGAGTGGTGAGTTGATTGCCTGGGGAGCCTTGCAAGCATCATACTGAGTATAGCAATCTGCTTTTGAAAATTATAGAAACTTTGATCAACATCTTGAACATAGCTGGATATATGCCCTGAATTTCACTCACGCAAGACAAATTTCTCATATCGTTTTGTCACCAACATAATGATAATTAAAACTTGGAATAATCTGCATGTCATGATTTCTTAAGAAGGAAAATAGTGCTTTTCAGGAGAAACTAATATTATCTTATAAAAAAAAAAAATGAAGGAAAACCACACAGAAATATAAAACAATATCTAAAATCAATTTCAAAAACACTTTGTACAAAATCAATGCTAAAAAATATCGAAAACAAAATATACATTAAATCATCAACCCAGAAATAAAACATCCTCATATCACAATTTCAAAACATAAAAAAAACCCTTGGATCAATTTCAAAAACTATGACATCATCATATCACGAAAATATTCAAGATATTATTAGGAAAAAAAGAAGATAAAAGATTGCAAAAAAAATAATCCAAATTAAAGATGATATCTTAAATCTAAATAATATGCTAAATCACAATATTATACATGCATTGTTGTTGAAGAAAAACTTTCTCTACAGCTACAATAAGCACTTCAAAAATAATAAATATTACACTGCATGATCAGTTCTTATAATTGTAATCACTACTTTGAACAGAAATTATATGACAATTATAAGGAAATTACTTTAACTACATATGTTAAAAAAACTCATGCTTTATTAAAAAAAAACTATATATTAAAAAGGTCGGACCGTCCATGTATACATGTGCTCATGGCCAGGAGATGGAAATTTGAAGACTCCTAAATGAAGAAAATTTTTGCAGATGAATTTTTTATTGTCCTGTCACTATCTATATTCTTCAAACCAACTTCCGTCCAAATAATCTTAGCATGATAAGCAAATTGCTTAAAAAAGAAAGCATATCCAATTTTTTTTTAATTATTTTCCCATTTCTCTGTTTAAATGTCATCAGTAACAGTGTCGAACTGTCAATCCATTTCTGTGCTTTTTTTTTTCCAACGATTAAATTAAATGGCAAGATTTTATAAAGACATAGTAAAAAACCTAGTTATAAGATACCGTCCAAGGAGGTGGCCTATCACGGCATTGTTACTGAGTCGACCTTGAATCAGAGCTTATAATTATAGTAAAAAAAAATATACCAATAATTCATTCCTGTATTTTTCATACTATTTGTAGGTTCAATTAAAATTCAGTCAGAAATCACAGTAATATACTTAATTTAATCATATTAGCAAGTAATGTGCCTTTGGAAAGAGCAAACTTACCATTGTTTACCACTTTTTTCCAGCTCATATCCACAGATTTATCAACCATAAGCTGATAGTCCTCTAGCTTGTAAGCCTGCAGGTTGAATTTTCCAGTAAAAAGGTAAAAGGAAAAGGCATTTGAACTGTCAGGCAAAGGGGAATAAAGAAAATATTAAAATAATATTTTTTATTTTATTTTTTACATTAGTATATTAAAACAATAAAAAACACTACAAAAAATTTAAAGCTAAAAAATTAAAAAAATTTCAGAAACACGGTTGTGCCGCAATGACAAACATAAAGTCAGAGAAAGTTTGTTAGAATTGTACCTTCTCAGGAACAAAGGAGGGCTGTGGAAGCTGTGGAGCTGACTCCACCTTAGGAGCCTCATGCAGCTGTCAATCGAATAGGAAGTAAGAGTAGCTCAAAACTCACGTCATGAAGAAAGCAAACTACTCGGAGCAAAGAAATAATTTGGCTGCCCAGATATGCCAAAAGGGGAAATAGAATGAGAAGTGAATATTCAATATTAAACCTTTGAGTTGCTTAGGTCATCCTCACAGATTGTTTTTTCATCAGGATAATGAGTTCCGCATTTCTTTGCACATTTGTGATCGCCATCTTGAACCATCTGCAAGTCACTGAATCGAATAAGAAATCGAATTCTACAAGAAACTAGATAAGATGGTCAGTTCAGCTGTAGTAAGCAGAAGAAGTTGCTCTAAGAATTGCAGATCACCTTCATAATCTCTGGGTCATTCCAAGGGCCTTTATCAGAACGCATACAGCCTCCTTTGTCAGCACAGGTGCAAGTACCTCCAAGAAACTCTGGCAACTCACTGATACAAAAGCCATCCGTTGCGATCAAAAGGGAGAAAGGAAATAAAAAGAGGCTAGGAAAAAAAGGCCACATGATTTGTGAACAGAAAATAAGCATATGGGGACAGGTGATTACACAGCGTATAACTTGGAGAAAAGAGTGAATACAATTGTGAAGACTAGAAACTGAGACGAGAAAGATGGTTGCGTAAACAGCCATTTATGAACTTACCTGGCATCAATTATCTCAAGCAATTTGCTCTGATACTTATTGCCAAGAACCTGGTGAATGATATATTGTAATTAGATAATTTCCTACATCAAACTAGCAATTCAGAATTGAAATGTGTACACTTACATGGATCTTTGCTGTGGTTTTAGGGTCAAGGAAAGATTTAATGGTATTCCACAGCATCCTGAATCCAGAACCCGCATTGATGATGAACATGCGGTTCAAGGTCTGCCAAGAAGCCAACAATTCACACCAAATCACAATTATTATGTCATTGCCAAGGAAAAGTTATTGCTTTTGCGAATCTAAGACAAAACACACAGGTTCGTACCTCAGGATAATTGTCACCATCAATCTTCTGAAGGCGAGAGATGAGATCCCTTGCAGCTTTAGTTAAGCTTTTGAGGCCCTGTAATTATTAATTGTGAGAGTGAATAACTACTTCTGAGGTAATTATAATTTGTATTATGGTCTGTAGAATAAGGGAAAGAAAAGGAACACATGTTTGAAGGTCACCCTAACATTCGTCTAGAACCCCACTACTATCCCTTCTACTGACTGTGCTGAACCTTTGAAAGCCACATGAAGGATTCATGATAATCTAAATCTTAAATCACATTAATACACATGATGACAATTGTTTTATTTACCCACATCAATCATTATGGTTCAAACATACCACTCCTTGCACATCCAAGATGGTTGTACTTTGATCAATGTGCCTCTTTGCTGCTAGTGAACAAGCTGGAAACTTGGCGTCAAAAGTTCTCTCAAACTCTCGTACATGGTATTTGACATAGCGGTCCATGGATGTGACTTGCAGTAACTTGGCAGGATCTGCTTTGCCTAATTGCTCAATGTAAACAGGTCTTCCTTCTTTATCTACTCCATGATGCCCTTGGGGATAATGTTCCAAGACTTCACTGAGTTCCTGGAATTCGAACTCCTGAAAAATAGGAAAATAGCAGGAAAAGAACCTCATGAGACTCAGTCAATGCTCAGTGGGGTTGTCTAGGTGGATTATGGACTAAATCAAGATAATAAAAGATATTTTAATAAAGCCATTTGTATGATCAATACCTCCAAGACTGTGTCAGCACCAAATTCCTTCCTCCACTGAAGCATATCAGACCACATTTGCTTTGTTTTCTCGATATCGAATTTCCTGGCCTTCAAGAATCTACATTATCAGAGGATAAATCTAAAGATTAATAAAGTATACATACAGATTATTTATGTATTTCAAAATGGATGAGAATCAAATCTGGAAAAACAAATTCAATCAAACCATTGAGCATGAAACCAGAAGAAGAATAAACCTGAGCATCATATGATAATCATCATGCTTTGAAGGAAGCAATTCCTCCAATATAAGCACTTGACGGAAAGCATCGACAACCTTTAGCTCCTCTACATCGTGCACATCCTCAATTTCAACGGACATGACTTTGCTGCTTCTGCGACCCTTTCTTGTTAATGAATGCCTGAATTTGTTGGAGGCACTGATGGCCTTCTTTTTCAGTGATTCAATTCTTTTCTTCCTCTCATCCCCAGAATGTTCCATCTCTGGCACTGCAAACACAGAGCAAGCACGACTAAAGATTAACAAGACGCATCAGAATATGAAAGCATAAAATTGGCCTAAACTCGTACAAAATATCCACCTTAGCCATATATCCTAGAAGATGAGATATAAACTCAAAATCAAAACATAAAGGAATTTGCTCAATCAGAAAATACATGATGACTAACACTACTAAATGTACAAGAAACAGAAGTTGTTAAATTAGAAAAGAAGTGACCTTGATGAATAAATGATAGCCTTTTCAATGTGACTAGTTGATAAAAACACATTGAAATGCAAGATTGAATTAGGTAGCTAACCTGGGTTGGGAGACAAAGGTACACAAACTGCTGTTGCCATTGGTGTGAGAAATGTGCTCTTTACATAAAAAACGATGCCACAACCAACCAAAAGCCTTAGCCAAATGCCTGCATTTCACCATTATAACACCACTTGTAACATAACACCAAAAAGAGAAAAACAAATTACAAAAACACAAACACAAAACAAACAAGCAAGCAATTTTCTTCCTTCAACAAAACGAAAAAAATGAAGATTGAAAGAAAGAGAGAGAGCGAGAGGGTACCTTCGCAAAGAGTGAGTGAAAATGTGAGGAAGGGCTACAAATAGAAAGAAAAAACAAATAATTTGTGGAGATTTTTGCGGAGAGGGACAGTGAGGCGCACACGACGCGGGAAGGGTAGACAAGTATATCGGCAATTTTTTTCTTATGTTTATTTTTAATGATAAATGCTGATCTTCTTCTTCTTCTTCTTGTTAATGTTGTTATTCTTGACCAATTCTCATAAGCCATAGATAGTGAGTGGGTTGTTTTTTTTAAGCTAGCTGTACTTTGCTAAGACAGGGAGATTAATGGGGGGAGAGAGTGGAAGGCCACCACTTTGTTTCCTTGACAGAAAAATTGAAAATGGTTTCCAAACAGCAATCTATCTGTCACATTTCCCTTAAAAAAACATTGTTCTACTTCCGAACAGACAGCTTAAGCGACACTTGTCTCTATGCTACGTGGCAATAAACAAACTCCTGAGTTGATCCTATTTCTTGTCCTTGGATCAGAGAAATTTACCCTAATGTTAACGGCGCGATGTTTCATGTCAAGTTTCTCTGAATCTCAATTTGGCCTTGCTATATTCTGGGTAACGATGATCTCCCTTATAACAACTAGGGAAACTTCGAGGCATCCTTTGCCTTTCGATATAAAAGCTGTAATAGTGACTGTTGGGGAAGAGCTGTAAGAGTTGTTTTTTATTTTATTTTTTTGAAAATATATTTTTTATTTTTTAAAATATATTTTTGATATTCAAAAACACAATTAATTTAAAATTAAGAAAAAATATTCAAAACTTTTCAAAAATATAATTAGAACGCAAGCCAGCAAGCCAAACAACACCATAATATTACAGGGAATACAAGATAAATCAAAATGAAGTTAAAGAAGCACTCAGGCGAAAAACTTTAGGACAGAACGATTTGAGTTAACCCATCTTACAATTAGAGCTAAAAATCCTTTTGACACCTGATATTCATCTTCATCTTTAATGCTTTTACATTTCAATGACGACTTGAAAACTGCAGAATATTAATAGGAATACCACCAGCCCTTGAGGAGCAGCTGTCATGCTCATCAATTGGTTAGTCACATTTCCACCAAGCTGCCATGCAGAACTGTAACTATCAGCTGGAAGATTTTGACACCGGTTTAAGTTTGTTGTGCAAGAAAGTATTAATTATCTCTTAACTTTATGATGAAATCTCTAAACCAAAAGATCAAATGTCTTCAGTGAGTAGAATAAGTCAGGTTTTTAAAAACAAGCTCGTATCACTTGCTACTGGATATCACTTGCCACTAGCTGTATGTTTGAAACACGGAGCTGTTGCAACAAAAGTGCTATTCATTTAACTCCACATTTCCCATCAGGATCAGACAGCAATTCAGTTCTCAGAGAATAAAAAATGTTCCTGAGTAATTTCCAATGAGGAGAATGAAACTACAGGTATAATTGATAGAAATAACAAGCAAGAATAATAATACATGCTCAAATTTCAAAAGAAACAGATAACTGAAGCCCAAAGTTGCAGTTTCCGGTTTTTTAATCTGAATCGGAATCAGGATTGGTAGACGATCTTACTGTCCTTTGACTGTTTTCATGGTAATCATCATCTTCATCATCTTCGTTATCTTTCTTCTCACTAATTATACCTGTAAGACAATGGTTTAGAGACTTGGCCGGGAGCTATCAAATGCACAGCAAGTTGGACAGTTACCTTTTTTTATCAGTATAATCTCAAGAGTCCTAGTGGCAAAATCATCTTTTCCTCCTATATCTTGAAAGCCAACCAGTCTATCTATTGCAATCCCTTTACTGAAAAAGTGAACAGTACATATCTTAGTATAATACCTGATAAACAAAAATGTAACCTCTGCATTTCAATATCTGATGCAAAACTCAAATATTAAGGTCACAGAAGAGAAGATGGATATGTATAGCTTGAAGCATAACAATAGCACATTTTGGCGAATCATTCAGTAGTCATTAGCATTGATTGGTTGAAATCATTCTCCCCCCAACTACATGTCTGCCATTACCACTTAGTTTACAAGTAAATAGAATCATGAAAGCAAAGCCAAAATACAATGTCTATGTTCTTCTCTCGACTTCAAGAAACTATCGTTCAAGATGAGCATAAATAAAACAAAATGCAACGAATGTGGCCTCACCTGAAAAGCATGACACAAGGCAATGTTTTCACTCCAAGTTTGGCAACAAAGAAGGGTGCATTCTGCATTTGATTTGGAAATAAGTACAATGTACGTCAACTCATTTTACACACTAGAGCAGACATTTGCAATAAACAAAACTGTGATTTCAATTTAGCTGCCTAAGCAAACAACAAAAATTCAAGTACAGACCTCTGCATCCAGCTTGATGAATTTGGTATCAACATGCCTTGGTGCAAGAGACTTCAAATGCTTATCCATTATCCTAGGGTAGTTGATTAACATGATCACACATCATAGATCATAAAGCACATAGAATGTGTCAATTCCAGTAGCAAGTGCATGCGTGCATGTGTGCGTGTGCGTGTGTGTGCAAGAGAGGATTTAAGTGCTTTACTTGCATCGATAGAACTCCTTATGGTAGAAATGGCAAATTACTTTCTCAGTCCCAGTGACTTCACCTAGGAAATCCCCCTCGCTTATCTCCCTGTATTCCCCATGGCCTTTCCTCTGTAGGGCTTCTCGTTTCTCGGCTTCTTTCTATTCAAACAAATCCTATGGTGAATTTTAGCAGTTTCAGAAAGCTTAATCATTTCTAAACATACATGTGGTAAAATAAGGAATATGAACTTATTACCTTGAGAGCTGCAATCCTGTCTGCATGCAATTTTTCCAGCTCTGGATCCTACAGAACAAATGCAAGCAACTTTCAATAAATGAGATCATGGAAAATGCAAGTACCAATATTAATGAAACATCAAACTTACATCCATCAACTCATCAAGGTCAACTTCTTCATTGAAAGAACTCGACGACTTTAACTTCTCTTGAGCAAGAATTTCCTGTAACATAAGCATGTAATGTCAATAATAACTGTAAAAAAAATCAAAGATAACAAATTCAACGCCACCTTTTTATTTGAGTATTCAGTCCATCAGATCAATTCAATCACATATATCTTTACCAACCATGAATGGAAAAGGCTAATATGTACAGCCAGGAATTAAGTTTGACCTCCCGTTTCCCCAATCAAAATCAGTATTTTATAATTGTTGGAAGCAAAAGCCTTCCAGTTAAGAACTCTGAGAACACCATAATATATTTTAGCAATTCAACAAGCACAACAAAAGCAATAGGAGTGCATAAAAAAGGTATGTGCTCGCACACAACCTGAAATGCATCCCCATCTCTGTTGCAAACTGTTAACTATCATTGGACCATATATTTGCCCCTAATTACTATTGATCCAGTAAACTGATCTCCCAATGGGCACGTACACACAGGAAACCTGGATTTCTACAATCACTTCTTAATTTGGCAAAAGTTCTTCAAAATTTCCACTTTAATCACCAACACACTATTTAGGCATCAATTTGCCCAAAATTCAATCTTTTCTATGAAGCAGAAGCAAGAAAGCTTCCCTCTTTCTTCCATCAACATTCTCATAAAGCAATAAATTTCTTCTCCAATAAATTTCAAAGCCACACAACAAACCTGATAAACCACAAAACATTAAGGGATGCAAAGTGGGTTTCCTTCATTGAAGGCTTAAAGTTGAAAGAAATCCAAAAAAATAAAGCAAGCTTTACATCAAATTCCTTCAAATAAACAAAGACCCAACAGTAAGCAAAGACATATGCGACGGTTTCGACAAAAACCCATTTGAGAAAATAAAAAAAAGAAGACAACTTTAAAGACCAAACCTTCTTATAATCACGAGCAGCTGCTGCTATTACATTGCCAAATGCCAAATTTGACAATGTTGATTTAACTGCATCAGGATCCATTTTCCTGTCTGCAAAAAAACGAATCATAACACAATTAAGATTAGTGTCTTAAAAAAGAAAATTAAAATATCAAAAAGAGAAAGTGAAGCAGATCTAGAATTGGAACCTTAGCAAAGTTCGATCTGAAACAGTGAAAGAGGAAGAAAATTAAGGGCAATGGAGGGGAGTGGTGCAATGATGGGGTTCCTTTAATTAACCCACCCACAAAATCGAGGGACATGTCGTTTGCACCACCACTAGTTAGTTTTGAGTGTGTGAGACGACGTTTAGGTGCTGCCTTTTTGCATTTTTCATGAGTTAAGTTACCGGCAGTTCGTTTGCTACGTGAAGTACCATGTTTATACCTGAAACTTTGGAGTTTGCATTATTTATTTATTATTACCATTAAAAAAAATAAACCGGACCTTTGATAGGGTTTTTAGTAAATTAATTAGATCCCGAGTGATTTATCAAGTTGACTTGATTTATGGAGTAACTCTTAATTAATTTAATTTAAAATTTAATTTGAGTTATAAACAAGTCAACAAATTACAAAGTTAATCTGCTAGGTTGAATTTAATTGTTATATGATTTAACTTGAAATAAATCTAATTTCAAATCAAGTTTGTCACACTTGACATTGCGACGGCTTTTAAGATTAAAAAAAAATAGATATTTGACATCTTGTTCTTAAAAAGAAAAATGTCTGGTTTAAGGAGTCGTCACCTAGTATTATGGTCACTATGAACCCTAACTGGTCAATAGAGATTCTATGGTATGAGACTGATTATGCAAAATGAAAAATACTATCACCCTTTAAGCATTGTATCTGAGATAGGTTGCATTGCTGATTTTGTCTTAAATTGCTAAGTATTTGTTATATTAAGCTTTTGATGGTATGCCTATAATATTCCTAACTTTGGCACCAATAAATATTCAACTACAAATACTTTCAACTCTGGCGTTCATAAATATTACGTGAAGAACAGGTATGATATTCTTGACTTTGATGTCAGTAAATATTAGGGTTGATATTTTTAATTCTAATGTCAATAAATATCAGAGTTGATATTTTTTACTTTGGCGTTAGTGAATACCAGGATTGATACTTGTCGTGAATCTACTTACCTCAAACACTTTTGGATTGAATTTTTACAATGGTCATTTGACCTGCGAGAATGAGAGAAGTGGTTTTTGGACCCTTTTAAATAGATGAGTTTTTAGTATTATATGTAGATCCAATGAGTCATTATATTTGGATCAAGCCTAAAAAAGCATGAAAAAAAAAAACATTTTTTATGCTAAAACACAAAATGATTTTTTTATTTTTTATTTTTTATGCTAATCATGGTATTTTGTATGCTAAATTATGCAAAGAGATGTTTTTTTTTTAGCCTGGCCATATGCAATTTTTTTTAAAAAAACAAAATTTATGGGATTTTTATTGTTTATGCTATTTGTTTTAACAAAAGTAAAATAAAATAAAATAAAATACAACACAAATATTTCACTAATTCACTCCCACACACTTACAATTACACATAGTACATGTAATAAAAACACACAAAATCAACCAAATTTTGCAGAACATCTTCCTAACAAGATTCAGAAAAAGTCAAAAGTTGTATGGATGTGCTGGACATGAAGGAGCAGTGGTTGCCCGTGTACCACAGGCCACCACCACTGCTGGCTCATAGATTCACGTTCCACTCCTACTAGAGGAGCGTATAGGTTGTTGGATGTGAAGCCCCGCGGTATCCTCTTCACTCTCACACTGGTGGTGACACCCACCACTACTCGAGGAAGGAGATCCGGCCGCCTTAAGGTTCAACTTGCTCTCTCTTTCAGATCTCCTCTGCTAGCAATGACTCACTGTCACCTGAAAAAGAAAAGACACAGACAAATAGTTGATTTTAATTTTATTTCTGTTTTTTTAGATGTGATTCTTTCTTCCTCTCGGTTTTATCTTTCTTTTCTTCTTCTTTAGGTGACTGATCTGGTTGTTGGGTAGCGACGACATTGGTTTCGATGTGGATGTTGTTGCTATCACAAGTGAAAGAATCAGTTGCTGGAAGGAGGTGAAGGAGAAGAAATCAACGGTGCTGGGCTTTGTGGCTAGAGATGGGCTGCTTTTGGGAGGAGATGATGGTTATTACTTTTCTCTCTTTTTAATTTTTATTGGACGAGTGGTGACTGACGGTTAAGGGATAGAAGGAGGCTAGTGTTGTCATAGTTATCAAATTCGAATAGGGAGTGAGGGGCCGGGTTCCAGGTTTCATAGGTCAACTCGGGTTAATTCGAAAAAATTTAAAAAATATTTGAAGTTTTAATATTTCATATGAAAAAAATTAAGAAACAATCCATATGAATATAGGCTATATATGTTGTAAATAATGAAGTTTAAAAGAATATTTTAAAAAGTTTTTTATCCTACATTGAAAAGATACTATATTATCCTTTTAAGTTGAAGTGTTTAAACCAAAATTTATCCCACATTGAAAAAACACAATTTTTTTCTTATGAATATAGAATATATATATTAAAGGGCTTCAAATCCCACATTGAAAAAATAACTTCTTTCTTGTGAACATAAAGTATATATATATATATTAAAGGGCTTCAAATCCCACATTGAAAAAATAACTTCTTTCTTGTGAACATAGAGTATATATATGAAAGACCTTCAAATCCCATATTGAAAAGATATTATGTTATCCTTTTAAGTTGAAATATTTAAACCAAAAAGTTTTTTATCCCACATTGAAAATACTTAACTTTTTTCTTGTGAATATAGAGTATATATACTATATATACTAAAAAGGCTTCAAATTTCACATTGAAAAAATAACTTTTTTCTTGGGAACATAGAGTATATATACTATATACTAAAGGGTTTCAAATCCCACATTGAAAAAATAAAACAATTTTTTAGTATTTATATAGTGAACTTTAAAAAGTGTTAATAACCAACTAAAAATATATATAAAAAAAGAGGGGTATAGGAGAAAAACCACATTTGAAAAAAAATATCGGGTCTCGTCCAGGTTCATCGGGGTCGCCTGGGTCATGGGTCAACCGAGTTTTGCCAGGTTGTTGCACTGGCCGGTTTTTGTCTTTCCCGGACAGGGTCCCGGGTCGACTTGTTAGGTCGGTCCAAGTTTAATAACAATGAGTGTTGTTGTTGTTGCTATGGGTGATGCTACCACAGGGAAGAGAGAAGTGAGGGGAAGTTGTTGTTCTGGTTGGGTTTGGTGGACTAGTAGTGAAGAGAGGAAGGGATGTAAACTATAAGTTAAGATTGAGGTTGTGATGGAGAAAATAAGGGTCAAGCTTTGGCAACAAAGAGGAAGATCAATGCGTATAAATAGATTGGTGAAGATAGGGGGACGACAGCACAGTAGCTGAAAAAATAGGGTTAGGTTTTGTTGTGTGTGTGTGTGTTTTTTTTTGTTTCTTATAATGCCCTCTGTTATCTGTGGCTTAGGGTTATATTTATTGTACATAATTTTGAAGTCCCAAACAAACACAAACTCTATTTTTTTTTCAAAATTTAAAAATCAAAAGAACTGAAAATATTCTGATGATGTTTTTCAAACTGAAAATCAGGGGAAAAGGGGAAAAACCACATTATAGTCTCTGATTTTCTACAAGTTGCTAAATCACACTTTCAACTGAAATCAATCCCTGATCTTATATCTAATTTTTATCCTCTCTGAAATTAAATTAAAAGCAAATAGATCAAAATTTAAATTATAACAAAGTTAATAGACTACTCATACCGCTAGAATTAAGAAATTAATGATTAAGACTTTCAAATATAGCTAACAAGGATGTTGTTAATGACATATTGATGTAGAAGTGTTGGAGTATATTGGTGACTAGACATTAACTAGATGGGTAGCCCGTGCTATGCCACGGGCCGTGTAAAATCTTTTCAACGCTAAAAAAATAATATTCAGATGATGATAATCCGAGATAAATCGGGTTAAAATTATTAAAACATGACTTGAAATATGAGATCAAAACAACACGCATAAAGGAAAGCGAAAATAAATCGTAAAGTTCAAAACCTAATAGCCTAATGTCAAAGATGAAAAAAAATATAACACCAAAGAAGAAAACCCGAGTAAACTCGAGCTAACTTGACGAACTTACAACCCGTGATATGATATCGAGATACAAAAAAGAATTTCAAAAGAAGGACCTAGCAAAAAAACACAAGTTCATTAAAAAAAATGTAAAAAAAAACCTAAACTAACCCAAGTTAATTTTTCCAACCCGCTCTTGGAATAACCAAACAGAAAGATAAGTAAAAAATGACAAAGCTCAAGGATAAATAATCTGATGCAAAATGATGAAATTGAAAAACAAAACTCATAAAAAATCAAGGAAAAAAATCTGAGCTAACCCGAGTTAACTTGACTAACCCTCCATCCACGACATGAGTGTGATCGAAAAAGAAAATAGACTTACATATTTAATATCGTGACATGATGTGCTAATATTAAATATGAAAAAAAATTGTTTTGTTGCATTTTCAATTAAAAAACAATTGTACTACATTACCAAATACACACGAAGCAGTGGAGGGGAAATGAGAGAAAAACATGATTGTACAGGTAGCCAAAAGCATAATCCAGCAATTCCCAAGACTTGTGAAGACATTATCAATAGTAACAGAAAGCTGCGGGCATGATTGAAATCCTATTTACTATGAATGGCAACATTGAAATTCCACCGCAAGGAGAAAATCTCAATAGCTTGAGAATCAACGAAACATATACTCTCTAGGGCTGATAATTTACCAAACAGAAACACTAGCATTAATCAGCATCCATACTATAATTGCAACCCAGAACCCATACATGCAAACATAAAGAAACAATGGCAACAATATTGGCTGCAAACCCTCTTTTCCTATCCTAATAACTATCATATTCAAACTAGAAACATGAAAGAGAGCTACACTACAACCATCGCATAAAACAGGAAAGCAGACACAAACTAAACTAAAAACATGTTCATTCCTCAATAAAAGAAAAGAATAATAAATAACAAGTCTTTTGAATCAGGAATTTGACACTCACAATTGACTTTACTCACTATGGATACAAGGATCCGTAAATCTACAAACAAATTGATTTCCTCTCAAGAAGGCAAAGATCTGGTTTGAATTTGAGCTTGACCCAGTAGGAATCTTATCCTGAAGAACCAAAACTCTAAAGAAGACCACCTTACCCTACGCCTATATCAAGACACGAACGAGAAGTATAGAAATCCCCATGAAGATTAGTCAGTCATTCGATAAGTTTGAGTAGTTCAATCAAGAACTAAAGTATGAGAATCACTCACCACACATAGAGCACACATAACATGCGACAATTTTGTTATTATTGTCAAAACTAAAAAAATAATATTTACATAAGAGTATTTATATGTAAATCCTAAAACTAATGGGTTAGACATGTACTCGATTGAAATAAAACACAAATTAATTAAAATAAGATTTAAAATAACATAAATAAATAAAACAATAGTCTAAGATTATTTTTCAGCATTTGCTGCATATGACAGTGAAAAATACCGAAGAGAAATAATGGTTGAAAAATCCTTGGTGAACAAAAGTCTGATGCATTGTAAAAATAAGAATTAATTTTTGGCCAATTAATTTTTTTTGTTTGATATGGAATTATTGTAAAATAAGTAAGTCAAAGACTGCCACACAAGTTCCTAATAACATTAAGGACTCCTTATAGTGAATGAAATCCATAACTCTTAATGAAACCATGTCTTTTTTGTTTTCGCACTTTGCTGGAAGATTCTAGACCCAACTTCAAATATGTCGTTCTCTATTGTTCGGATGAATTAGCGGATTTACCATAATAGTTGGAAAGGTACAAAAGTCTAGTTTTCAACCTAATTGGAATCGCATCCAAACTTCTTCTGTAACTTCAAATATGACCCGGAAAGTAGACAAAGGTCTTGATTAACATATTGAACCTTTTTAACCCAAGCATCTTGACTTAGCCAATTGAACTTCTCTTGCATCCACTTCGTTTTAGATCTTAGAATAGACCCATTGGATACTCCTAATGGATCTTTTGATGTCATAGCCTGGATCACCTCATCATCTTTTTCTTCAAAAGGATTCGATCTCGAATCATAACTTATATCAAACAAAGATAGATCAAAAACTTTGAATATATCACTAACATTATATTCACCTTATAAATCCACTTTGTGGGCATATCCTTCAAGGAATCTGAATGAACCATCTCCTTTAAGCATCAATTTTGATTTTTTATGTCAAAGAAATCTTTCTCTACGCATATACACCCAAACCCAATCTTATAGTTCAAAGATAACCCTTTTTCATCTTTTGTTTGCTTGAAATGCATACTTCTCATTCTTTTTCATCTCTTTTAAGCATCAACTTTGATTTTTTATGTCCAAGAAATCTCTCTTTACGCATATACACCCAAACCCAATTTTCTAGTTCAAAGATAACCATTTTTCATCTTTTGTTTGCTTGAAATGCGTACTTCTCATTCTTTTTCTCAAAATATTGGTATACCTTCTTAAGCAATGCTTTCATCACTTGTGCTTTTCTATTGTCATCAAATCTAATTCTTTCATCAATAAGTAAAGAAATCAAATCTAGAAAAGTTAAACCATATACTATTTTAAATGGTGAATATTTTTTCCAATCTAATAGTTTAGCACATAACAATTTCTTTTATAACATATTAAACAAAAATTATAAATGCTTAATATGCTTACCATGAATATCATCAAAGTAATCAACAACAAAGCTACTTATGAATCACACAATAAATGATTCATCAATCTCATTAAATTACTATATGCAATGGTAAGATTAAACAACATGACTAACCATTCAGACAATTCACATTTAATCTTAAAGTTATTTTCCCTTTCATTCCCTACTTTCATCTTAATTTGATGATAACTAATTTTCAAGTCAATCTTACTAAACACACAAGATCTCTGCAACTAATTAAGAATATCATCAAGTCTAGAGATATCATGTCTATACTTTACTATACTATTGTTCAGTGCACCCTTTATCAATGGCAAACAACTATAAATCTCATCAGGAAATACATAGCAAGATTTGGACAACTTGATCCGATATATCGTCCTGAAATTTTACACCAAGATAAAAAAAGATCTTTGAAAATTTCTAGCAAACTTTCAGCTTGATCTAACGATTGGTTAAAAATTATGCTTATTGGTTTTATTAGTTTTGAATAATATAATATTTTAGAAGATTATGAAATGCTGTATATTTTTAAATAACTTGTTCTTTTGATATGTCTGTTCTGAGGCTTAGTGTAGGTGTGGTGTCTCGCTGGCACCGCTCCTACGTTGCTGGTAATGGATCCGGAATTTGGATTGTGTCAATACTAGTTCTTCATAAATTTTAAATCTCGATGAATAAAAAGAAAATAAAATTTATCAAAAAAAGTTACAGAACCACATACATTCCATAAAGTATGAACAATAATGAAAAGAAAAATAATATTGAAAATTGATATAAGCCACATAACATAGGAGTTCATGCATGCTAAAATTTCAATATAAATTAATTAGAGTGATCGTGTTGATAATATGTTAAAAAACAAAGAACAAGTAAAAACATATATATTTAGAATAAAACATAAAAGAAAAATTCATACATTTTTTTATATATATTTTTTTCCTTAGAATTCAAGACAAGTAGTTTATTCATAAAAAAAAAATATAAAGAACACTAGAAAACCTAAGTATCATGTAAAACTAAAAGACTAAACCAAAAAGTCATGAAATTTAAGAGATTCTAATGGGCATTTAATATATATAATTATAGATTTTATAATAGTAATTACTTATAATTTTTTTTTCCTTAACGTATATTTTACATTTTCTCTAAATAATTTGCGAACCTGACCATTCAATTTATGTGTCATTCTTTTACTGCTTTACTTTATGGGTATTAAAAAACAAAAAGAAACAACTCAAGTGATTTTAGCATGAAAGGATGTCATTAGTATAGCCTTAGTCAAATGATCTATGATTTTCAATAATAGTATCAAGTAAAGAATTAAATTTTTTTTTCTTTTAAAGGGGCAACTAAGAGGATGAAGATTTTCAAAGGGGCTAATTAATCGATTTCAGAACCTTTTTACAAGAAGAATTTTCAACATACAGAAAAGGTTCAGACAACGAACATTTTTGGGGGAATCATCCTTCGCCCACGATTACCTCTTGCAGGTCGAAGAATTCTATTCCTATTAGTGAACTTATTAACTATTTTCTCTTCTTTTCATCATCATCAGTTCAGAATCTTTGCTTCTCCATCTTCAACTTTGCCATTCTCTTCACTCTTAACTTCATTAGCTTCGCTATGCTTCCGCTTAAGGAAGTTAACAAGTCCTTTAAGGGCAACATCAGCATTTTCACTTGCCATGAGTTCCTCTGCTACCTCTGCTGGGGTTACGTTAGTACTCTCCATTAGCCCTTCAATTTCGTCATAGAGATAATGGTTCTTGTCGCGAATGTCAAGGTAATTAGAAGCCAGAATACTGAATGCTTGAGGTGTGCAGTAGGGCATGTTAATATGCACATCCATTCTACCAGGACGCAGCAGAGCAGGGTCTAGCCTGTCCTTATGATTGGTAGTGAACACAATGATTCGCTCATCACCGCAACTTGACCACAATCCGTCAATGAAATTCAGCAATCCAGATAGTGTAAACTGCAAAAATGACACAAGAACAGAATCAAATTAACAAATTAGGCCATTTTGTGCACAAACAATATAAGTTGCAGATTAGGAAATTTTAAGCTTGAAGGGAAATGAGTACTAACCGTGGAGTTAGAACCATCATAATGATCCCCTCCTTGTTGCCGATCCCGCGTTTGCACACTACAATCGATATCCTCAATCACCAAGATTGACCGACTCGTGGTGGACAGAAGAACCCTCCTCAGATCGGAATTAGAAGACAAACTAGTTAGCTCCAAATCATAGATATCGAACTTGAGATAGTTAGCCATGGCAGCAATCAAGCTTGATTTTCCAGTCCCAGGTGGTCCATACAGCAGGTACCCACGTTTCCAAGCCTTGCCCACTTTCTTATAAAATTCTTTTCTTCCCAAAAATCTCTTCAAATCATCAACTATCATCTTCTTCAACTCTGGATCCAAAGCTAAAGTATCAAAAGTAGAAGGATGTTCAAGATTTCTGGACCCCTGACGATTATAAAGCTTAACAACCTTCTCTTCATCTTCTATCTCTTTACCCCTCTTCAAAACATGAGGCAAGTAACAATCCATAACTTTCTCTCTGTACTTCTTGTTAAAGGACAATTCAAAACTCCTTTTTTCTTCGGAGTCACCGTCGTTTTGTGTCTCTGTACAGACATAAGCCCACTTCAACATGATATTCTCGTACACATCTGTAACTACCTCACCTTTTTCGATTGCGAAAGAGAAGGTCCTTTGTCTTGGTGTCTTGCCGATTTTGAGTCTCTCTGTTGATGGGCTAATTTTAGTTTTGAGATAGATTTCTGCTGCATCATAAACTTGGTTGCGAGACACGCCAAAATGCTCATCAATGACAAGGGTGATGTTAGGGGAGAGAGGAGTGAAGAGGTAGGGAATGGCAGTGGATAAATAAGAGCGAAGCTCATCAGGGATTAGTTCCTTTTCCATGGAACGGATAAGCATGATTGATCCTGCAAAAGAGGCATAAGCAGAGAATAATGTGGATACTGATCGAGGCATGTTCGTTGGAGAAAACATGGTTATGGACCTATGGTTGCAAAGATTCTGAGAGGGCTAATTGTTTGTGACTGGTGAGAAATATGAGCCATTGAGGTCTAATTTATAGACGAGCCATGGAAGCTATCGTGGTGGTCTTTTTTTTTTTTGGGGCTGTACCGCAACCCGGTTTATGATTTTTTAAATATTTTTTTTATTTGAACTTAATTTTTTTTATATTTTATATTATTTCAATATGCAATGGAAAAAAATAATATTTAAAAAAATAATACTTATAGTTATATTTTTTTCAAAATTTCATGTATATTTTACATTTTCTCATAATAATTTGTCAAAATAACCATTCAATTTATGTGTCATTCTTTTACAGCTTCACTTTATGGGTATTGAAAAACAAAAAGAAACAACTCAAGTGATTTTAGCTTGAAAGGATGTCATTAGCATAGCCTTAGTCAAATAATCTATGATTTTCAATAATAGTATCAATTAAAGAATTATTTTTTTTATTTTGCCTTTTTTATGCTTTTTTCTTAATATACATCTATTAGATTGTGTTAATTAAACTTTTTGGAGGTTACTGATACGTGGCCATTTTATGGAAAAATTTGATTATATAGTGTACAAAAGCCTTAAATTGGATTTAATTAAGCTCCTCTAATGAATTTAGCATGCTCAATAATGACACTTTGGTTGCTTTATGTTATACTCATTACCTTTTCACCTTTAATCTTTTTTGTTTTACGACTTACAAGCAATGTACGGCCCAGTGGGTCAGTCAAGTCTAAAAAAATAATTAATTTAGAATTGGTTTGATTAGATTCGATTAACCCGTGTTTCGATATATTTCATTAAATCTAATTAATTTCTTTTTAGAAAATGAAAACTTCAAAACAATATTAATTTTCTCTCTTTTTTTTAATAGATTCGGAACATCTGACAATAGTTTAATAGATCGCATCCAATCTGGTTCACTTCTACGGATGAGTGTGAGATATCCCTCTCTCGAAGGATGATGGTGTGTGTATTTGTTATTTACAGTTCATAAAAGCAAGGAGATTCCATTTAAGTTGCAGTGCGTGTCGTTGTTTTGTAATGTTATTTTGGGGTAACCTCGGATGCTTCTCAATCTCTTACATAGTTCTCAATCTATTTTTTAATAATGTAAAATATTAAAATTATATGTTTTTATATTTAATTAGTGTTAGAAATTTAATTTTTTTAATAAAGCAAAAGATAAGGGTAATAAAGTAATATATGATGTCAATGTCGTCAATGTGAATGTGAAAACCTTTTGCAGTCAAACTTTACAAGAATAAGCAAAATTCTACTCTGCAATTGCTTTGAACTTTCTTCTTACTCCTTTTTGATGTTTTCTTTTGACAATCAAGTTCCCTTTGCATTATTGCTAATAGGGAAATTTCTTATTTTTCTACTCTCAATTATTAGAAAGTACATTGTAGTGTTAGAGTATATGTCATATAGCTAATTGGTTGATTGATTAAATATTGTATTTATTTTATTCATGTAAATATATTTATTTTTAATGAAAGTTTTATTTATCTATAATATTCATTAAATGTTTTATTATTGAACTTAGAGTAAATATAAAGTCTTTAGAACAAAAATATTTTACAAATAAAATTATAAAGTCGTTATAATTATGAGATTCATATTGTATCAAAATATTGTTCGTAAATTAAGACTGAACATTAATTAAAGTTGTTGAGACTGATACATATTATAATATTCTTTTTATGAAAGGAAACAACTGATTTCATAAACTGAGGTATGAGGGGTACCTAGAACTAATATGTAGGTGCTTGTTAGATGACATGTACACTAAACTGATCCACATGAGAATTCCATATGAAAAGATCACATGTGTTTATGGAAAAGTTTACGTGACAATTGTACAAGTGATCTTTAGATTTGATATCACTAAGTTATCTTATATAGAGAATGTTATGCTTTGATCTTGTTACACGTTGTCTTAATCAAGTGTAATAAATGGACACATATTTGGTATAGCATGAATTACATAAAGTTATTTGAGTAATCAATAGAGAACTTATCACTCTAAATGAATTATAGAAAGTGTTCTATATGTTTTCAAATAGTATTGATAGTAAATCCTTGCACAAGATGCAATGATATTCGAAAAGAGTTTTAAATCTTATTTAAAGATTTAATGACTATGGTGTTGAGGACAAACATGATTTAATAGAGTAGACACATTTCATGCTATAATGATTAAATCAAAACATTGTTGATAAAAGTGAATGTATATATATATAAAAGAGTTTTTTCATAGGT
>Ga0307517_10002451_pt1 | contig 29658 bp, 42 predicted proteins | sample 23_EM_MG_FD_194515 | JGI IMG/M metagenome (GOLD analysis project Ga0307517, IMG submission 194515) | Populus trichocarpa ectomycorrhiza microbial communities from riparian zone in the Pacific Northwest, United States - 23_EM | ecosystem: Host-associated > Plants > Roots > Unclassified | place... | reverse complement strand
AAGGGAACGCCCTCCTCTACGAGGATCCCTCATCCCTCGTAAGGGAGGGTATTCCCTTACGAGGGACCCATTTGCTCTGTCCTATCCTCATAAGGGTCGTTTCCCCACCTGTGGCACACCATTATTTTGTAAGTGAACTCCGATGCTACATGTGGCCCATGTTGCCACGCCGCGCTCGTAAGCATTCTTATTCGTAGCGGCACTTATGACAACAAACATATTTCATGAAATCATCTCGAAAATTACAGACGCTTGGTAACATATATACTTCCTCGCGTACGGAGTGAGTTCACTTACGAACTCGACAGGGACTTATGGCCCTTATGTGGAAATATGGGGCTCATGTGGCTCCCGACTTTTTCCCGATGAGGCAGGTAACACCCTCCCCCTGTACCCCTGCCTTTAGTTACCACAATTAGCCAATAAACCCCCTTTTACCTCACATCTCCCATCTCCCTCTCTCACATCTCTCTCTCTCAAAGTCTTTCAGAGTCATCTCCCACACCAGAACCCCTTCAGGGTTTTCACTCATCACCCTTCTCTGAAAGAACACCAGACCTATAATCCAGAGTGCTCCATCACCAGAGCCTTGAGAGACATTTCTCAATATTGACAGACCCTTGATCTTGTGATCTAGAACAAGGAAGATTCACACAACTCAGCAGACCCTTGATCTTGCGATCTAGACAAGGAAGATTCACACCATTTTGACAGACCTTCGATCTTGCAATCTAGATCAGGCCTCCTCTCCAGAGCACAGACGCTTAGTCCGGTCACTTAACCAACTTCAAGCCAGAACACAGACGGATCGAACAGGCCACTTAGCCCACTTCAAGCCAGAACACAGACAGATCAAACAGGCCACTTAGCCCACTTCAAGCCCCATTCACCAGGAACCTTCTGACCTCCAAGACATCGATCAGATCAACAGTCTAACCTCTTCAGGAGAACAGACAGAGACCTTTCCCCATTTGGATAACCTTTTCCCACTCCACTCCATCGACACTCATCCAAGGACCACCCCATTTCCTCATTAGGAAAACAGATTCCCATGCTTGCTACTCTTCTCAGGACCTCCATTCAGGGTTACAGAGTATCACAAGGAGACTGGTGTGAAGACCGTTGAAGTACCCAACAAGCTACTGAAGAAGCACTAATAGTCTTCAGCGAACTCATCAGGAGCAGCAGCCAGAGAACGTCAATCCCACACCCCCTGAGGAGTTGGATATTAGGTCATTAGTTGCCTGACCTAACCAACCAGCCTGCTTGCCCAAAAAACAAGCAAACCAGCATTGCATCAGGAACCACCATTTCAGGCCCTGTGCGACATTCAACCTGACAGTGGTGGGACCAGAATGCAGGTTTCTGTTGAAATCAACTATCTTACCCTGATGCGCACCTAAGTGTCATTCTGCCAGCGGCATGAAGAGCGGAATGGTGCTCTTGCAGCACAGAATGGAATATCTTGATCAAATCAGTTGTGGAATGGGGGATGTGTGCAAGATGTATGAACAACTTTCCTTATTCACGGCCTCCAGGACCCCTTTGGGAATGTGCAACTATAAATCAACAGTCCCAGAGCAACACAAATATTCCTGGAAAGCAGAGCAGACCATCCAACATACTAGTTCACAGTTTGTGTGATCGCATTGCAGGCAATATCCTTTGCAGAAATGGAGTGTTCCATTCCATGGGGGTAACTCGAGTCCAGTGAGAAAATCAATCCCAAATGTATCCAGTCTGTTGAGGTTATTGACCAAATTCGCACTTGATGAAAGGTTTTTGATTGAAATTCCAGCCACCGTTGCTGTAACTTCTTCAGCTCACATCAATTGGCAGTGGTGGCATCCAAACTGGCAAACCCACAGCAGAGAAAATCAATCATCTTATCCCGAGGAGATGAGCAGTGTGCAAAGGTATAGATGTCAGATGCACCTTAAGTTCACTGGTTTCATTGCATCGACCCTTACCACTCATGTGTGCATCGTTGTACAAGAGAGCCATCACAATATCCTTTACATCAGTGTAGTATACAGTGTTCCACCCCAGTAACTCAAATTCCCACTGTGCTGAAAGACTTCTGGCTGTTGAACCAGAGGCTTCCTTTAGCCCTACAGTCCTTAGGTCACATGACCGGGTAACGCTGATAAGTGACCCGATGACCAGATCACGCTCTATAGCAACCCGAAGGCCAGACTATATTACATGGTCCATGCGTTGTCGCACACCAAGTCGGCTTAGGTGATTATTGGTAGATAGTTGAAGTGTAATCCGTCTACCATGCATTATAAAAGTCGAGATAAGATTAGATAGCAGACAAGGAAGATAAGATAAGGAAAAGCGTGGAAGAGATTAGATTAGATTAGATAAGATCAACTCTTATCTGATAGAAGCAAAGGTTAGGAGGATATATTCTCCCAGACCCACAGACAGATGGACACACAAGGACCCACTCACAGACACAAAGGCCTAGACCTCAAGGGACCCTCAATCAGTCACACAAACCATCCAAAACAAATGCAGAACACAGGAGAGCAGGAGAACCAGACCTATCCCCATGGAAACAGGAGGAACATTCCAGAACACCATAGAAGCCTTGGAATCCTGAATCACAAGGAACCACACAGAACATCATGGAATCCCAAGGAACCTCATGGAAACCATGGCAACTGACAGAATCTGACAGAATCCCACAGAACACCATAGAACCTGACAGAACATTCTGGAACATCAAGGAACCTGAAGGGATGAGGAATTAGGTAAGCAGATGGAAGATTCTGGAAGCAGATGGAAGTAGATAGAATTAGATAGAACTTAGGAAATTCCAGTGAGAAGCTTGGAATGTTCCATGGCCTTCTTGACTGGATTTCTTTAAATTAGCCTCAACCCCTTTTCTAAGGGTAAGTTATCCCCTCCCTGCTTTTGTGGCAAACTGCTCAGCAGAACCCAAAGCCATCTCCATCCCCTTTCACCTCCTATCACCCCTCAGCACCACCCACCACCTATCACCCAAACAAACCCTTACACTCATTACCTTTGACCTGTGTGGCAGAAGTGACATTCGCTTGTCATCTTATACAAACAGTTCTCCCAACATTGCACAATTGATTGTGTGAAGACCATATCTCAGGCCACCTGATTGGTTCTGTATTTGCTGGCATCCAGATCTCCGTTTACGACTGAAGCACGAGTCTTCAGGGCGGGGAGTGTCAGACAAAACAGACAGGTGATTGCTATACGAGTGGACGTCCTCAGCAACCTTCTCAACATGTTATCCGAACCTTCTGCTATCCGCTACCATCGATTCAAGTCACTCAACAATCACACAGCCACCAAAGCGTAGTAAACTTTGTTCCCCACCACATTCCTTCACAGCAGCTTTCCCAGACGAATTCCCATCCCCACAACGAACACAGAGCCCTCCAGACCTGAACACAGCCTTCCCAGAACACAGATTTCAGACGACACAGCCCCCTTGATTGCGCACAGCCCACAGAAGCCAGCAACAGTCACCTCAGCAACAGAACACTGATATATTGATCCCATCTCTTTCACAGCCTCATCAAGTTACCACAGCAACAGAACACAGCCCCCCTTCACAGCCCATCAGAACACAGCCTCAACAGACACAGCCTCAACAGAATCACCACAGCAACCATCCCCTTAGCAACCGATCTTCCCCTTCCATTCCTGATCATCAAGCAGATCAGGAACCCATTTCCCATCAATCCCCTCCACCCCTCAGGTGTAGAACAACAAGGTTCAGACAAGGAGAGAGTGTGAAGGAAGATTGTAACTGAAGCCTTTCAAACACTACTGAAGACATCACACCCCTTCAGCGAACTCAACAGGACCACAAGACCGGACAAAGTCAATCCCGCTTACCCTGTGGAGTTGTTAGTCAAGTTCATTCAAGACTTACAACCAGCCTTACTTGTCTAATCAACAAGTGAACCAAACAGATCGACTGTTACTGCTCAAGTATCAGGCCATCGATTCAGGAACTTGACAGTGTTTGATGTAGATGGTCCATGCACCGTGATATAGGAGATGATGCAGCCTTAAGCCTTCCATCAAAATATCAGTCACACTGTCACTCTGTGACCACAATAGATACCCTTAGATATATATACCCTAGGATATGGACCAGAATAGACAATCACTCTTCTTCTCTTCTCCCCCACCAGCAACGTACCCAACACTCTCCTAAGGTAAGACTTAGAGTACCTTGTGGTAGTTTAGAATATACCACCGCACCTGCTCAACACCGGCAGGGTGACCGCCGGTTTTTTTTACGGTTGCTGGCCGGTGTGGCAGCGATGCCACCAGATTGTGGGAATCCGAAGGTCACCGATGTGACTTGTGACAAGTGGACCGAGAAAACAGGTTTTTTGCGGACGCGCTTATAATTCTGCACTATTAGACCCTGTACTAACGTACCGGGAATAACCACAATGTCTCCAATGAAGACCCCTACCTCCTTGCTATCAGGTGGTTCTGATACTCACTACTCGGTGCTTCTCTTGATGATTATGTCTCATTACAGCGATTGAGCTGCTCGTCAATCGAATTTGGTACCGAAGTCAAGCCAAGCATCAGGAAATGGCTCTTCGCGGATACTCCACCAGAGACTTCTACCGCATGCTCATCCCCCATCACTAAGCTTCCTCTCGAGATTATCGAAATGATTGTCGCCCACCTCATCTACGACACGGGCAGCCTCCTCGCGTGCTCCCTGACGTGTTACTCCTGGTACATCGCCTCTGTCCCTCATCTTCACTACGCTCTTACCACTCGACCTGATTCATGGTTCTGCGTGCCGAAAGCTGGCTGGCCCACACCACTCCAGAATGCGGCCAAGTTCGGTTTGCTTCCCCTGGTCAAGAAATTCTGGGTCCACGCGCCCAAATATTGCTGGGACAGGTTTTCCTCAGAGCGATTCAACAGCCGTACTCTGTCTCAATTTTCCGCATTGACCAACATCCAAGAACTCAGGTTAGACAACATGGACATCCCCAGCTTCATGCCGGAAGTTTCGCAATACTTCGGTCACTTCCTGCCGACTGTCCGATCTCTCACCCTGGGCTCACCGGGAGGGTCCCATCGACAGATCATATTCTTCATTGGAATGTTTAAGCACCTAGAAGATCTCACACTCTTCAATGACGAACTCGAACCCTGGCAGAGCGAGCCGGCGAACGACCCGACTCTCGTCCCGCCCTTCGCCCCTCCGCTGCGAGGACGATTGGTGGTGTCTTGTCTGAAGAGGGAGGGCCTTTTGAAGGACATGGTTAAGTTGTTTGGGGGAATCCGGTTCCGTTATATGAACATTTCCAATGTAGGAGAGACGCGGCTCCTCCTGGATGCTTGCGCAGGGACGTTAGAAACATTGCGGTTGAATCTGACTGATCCTCATGGTGAGCAATTGTATCCGAAACGTGTGCCATCTCCAGCCAACAACTTATCTGACAGCTAAATCTTCCCTTCTGGACTTTGATCTCTCGCGGAACAAGTCACTTCGAACGTTTGAGGTCAGGGCGCGATCCATCCTTCCTGGGCGTAGATCTTGTCCGCCAAAAGTTATCTCGAGTTTCCTCAGAACCATACTCTCGACTATCACGTCCTTCGCGTTCTCCGGGGTCACTGTCATTTTTCGGGACGCCGATTTTTCTGGCATAGAATCCACGCCCCGGGGTCCGAAATTTTACAGAAAAATGACACGAGATCAAAAAACAAAGGAAGCCTTGTGGCACTGCGACCTATTCAAGGTGTTGCGAAAGATGCACGCGTTGCGGGGCTTTCGGTTAGTGCTGTGTGTGGAGGTTTGGGACTGCGTGGGGGAGTACGCAATGCGGATTTTGAAACGGGCTGTCGCAGCTGAAAAAGCGGGAAAACGATTAGATTATTTACCCTCAGAACCGTTGGTGATTTACAGCCCTCAGTCGTGTCCGCAAACGTGGCGGAATATGAGGCGATGGCCAGAGGGTGACAGTTGAGCGCTTTAAACCACTATGGTACAATTGACTGTTCTGCCTGTATTATTAAATTACATCAATCGTCCTTTCGAAAGTCCACCGGATGGAGGGAACTATGGGCCGTCAATTCCCGGCTTCCCATCCAGGGCCGATGGAGAAGGATTGGGACCTAACCGGTTTGCACGGACGTAGAACATACCTCGTCGATCACATCTATGAAGCTCTGTGCGTTTTCCGGAGAGAGGCAACGTATCATGTCACCCGCATCCTTACTCATGAGGATAACCTCAATCAGGGAGGAGGGTCCATGCGGAGCGAACTTGCGTTCGATTAAATGTCCACAGGCTGAGGTATTACGGCTGAAGGAGAGAGGAACGGGAAGAAACGAGTACTCTGTACGAGATGGCGAAGGCGGGGCTCAAGCGTACCCTCGAATGCAGAGCTTGTGGCGGTGTCGTGGGGGTGAGGATCAACGGGCGCTAAGAGGGGGGCACGTTCATCTATGGGGAGGTTTTCATCGAGGAGTGACCGCGGTGCGCCGAGAGCGATGAGTATCCCTTGGATCTTCATCTTGCACTTCCCGATCCTGCCCTCGCTATATTCAATGGCTTCTGAGAATCCACTCGATTTCCTGTACGACTCTGGAATTGCTTGTCGGGAAGTATATAGGACCAAGGCTAGATCAACACACCTTCCCAAATCCTCGAGTGCCATATTCCTCACGGGTTCACTGAGATCATCTGAATTCTGTCTGTACATTGAGTCACGGTCTTCAGCACTTCACACACATTGAAACGGTACTCGGACAGTTCCACGGAATCTTTGTTCCTAATCATCTTGTCCTGGTCGGGCCACTTTTGAGAGCTGACGGATGAACGCAGAACGAGAGTACTGACTCGAACCAGAGTTAGGATAGCGCTGACGGTTCTGAAGACCTGCATTGCGGGGGAGGTCTCGATTGCGTTCTTGTTCGGGAGATCGATTCTGTCAGCAAGGAACGACACTCTCCCTTCCTCGCGCGAGCGCGTTGCTATTATTACTGCCGCGGCGTGAATGCTAGCAGGATGGCGAAGGTCGAGTTCAAAAGATACAGACAGTTGGCCAGGAGGGATGTGCGTGTTCTACACGGGCTGAACATGGGGCGCTACATAGAATTCTTCAGATTTTTGGTATTTTCGTCCGACGCAGCGCGAGACGCCTGAATGACCCGTAAAGCTTAAAGCTTAAAGCTTAAAGCACAGGACAAGCGCACCGGACACATAAACGGGATGACATCGCTTCCGACTGCGACCAAAGAAAACGACGCTCTCCTCTTCCAACGACGACGAAACGATGTCCCTACCACCACACCTCTCTACGGCACATCCTCGGGGAGGGTAAAAAGGAGAAACGGATCATCTAGCTGCGGGAGCAGTTTGGTTTATACGCTACGTGAGGAAAGATCCTGGACCGATGATGTAGAATGCAGTTAGAGTGTTCTCGATCGTGCACAGTACAGGGGAGACAGAATATCGTGTCCGTAGCCAGATACACGATGAGAAAGCGGAGCGCCGTGAGAGAGGAGGATCGCGATGGTGAGACGGACGAGGCTTACTAGCTCCAACCGATTTACATCCGGGGGCGCCCCCACGAATTCGTTGTTCCATTCACCACCCAGTCTGATATCGCTGCGAACCGGGTTCCGGACACCGTCACCGGGCCTATCAGAGACAGGAAAAGAGAGAACGCGCACAGAAACCAAAAAAGGAAAAGGGAGGGGAGAATAAAGCAGGATAAATTACACGCGGAGGCGGCAGCGATTAGGAGACGGGGGTGTATCTCCCTAAACAGTCCAATGTCAACCACCGAGACGCGGGGACATCGGAGAAGATGACGTACACAGATACGAGCCGTCCAGCCGCCCGAACCGGTCACCAACGTATTTCCAGCAGGGCTGAGATCAACTGAGTCGTCTGGAGCGGGGGAACTGTCGCGCGGTGCGAAGGGGTCGGATCGGCCGGAAGATAACCGACCTGAATTCTTGACCTCGCAGCATCAATTGAACGATCCCAGTCTTCGTCCCAGAATCAAACTTCGCGGTATCTGGTTCTGCTCATGAGCCACTTGCCGTGGTGTGAGACAACAACGGACACGACATAGTCCTGCACCAGAAAGTTGGACGCAAAAGACGGTACTAAACGTACAAAAATAAATCATTAGTCTGGCGATTCCTGTTATAGGTGTCACGTACCTTTCGTGGACTAGGGCGTGAACCAAGCTGGCGTCCAGCACTCATTTGACTTTGGGGTTAAATACGGCGAACCGATGGCCACCTTCCTTTTTCAATCCTGGAGGTAACGTGGACGGATCGAGATCGTCAAGAAACGGAGAGGGCGTGTTTCCATTGAGACCGGCTTAGAGAATACAGCAAATCAGCAATCAAGAATATGGTTTATTGCAGAGGGATGATATTCAACTGACAATCAATGTCGTGGAAGAACCCGGTCTGGAGGAGCGGTTGGGAAGATCAGAGGCACTCGTGGGGCAGTATCTGGGAGTCGTAAAGTGTGTCAAGACTTGCGGGGGTCCGGGTGGAAACCCGGTCGAGTCAGGTTGAGGGTGGGGAGGATTTGGAGACTGTGGTGTAATACCAGCTCCGTGATGTGGGTAAACGTGTATGTGCAATTGGAAGTGGTTGCGAAGCACCGAGTCTGAGTAGTGCGGACTATATGATTTGCTGGCGTGCTGCACAACTCGTTCCCGCTATCGTGTACCTCACAAAAATCAACAATACATCCAAATTGAACGGAAGACCTAGGCCGGCACAAGGAATCAGGCCTTCAGTGATGAAGGCGGCGGAGAGCTTGGCCGGAGCGATGATTTTGGCACAGGGGTTGGTGGAAGTGTTTCTCCTGCGGGGGGGAACGCCGTTGACCGCCGTATAGGCGGCTGCACGGAATCTTTGTTAATCATCTCGTCCTGGTTGGGCCATCATCGAGAATTCGCGCGTGGATGCAAAGCGAACTGACCTTGACCAGAGTTAGAATAGTACCAACAGTTCCGGACACCGGTTTATGAGGGAGGCTTCGGCTAGGTTCCGGTTGAGGAGATCGAGGGACAGCACTCCAACCCTGCGTGTGCGTACCGCCACTATCGTTGGTTCCGTATGAAATATATTAAGAGGTGGATTGGAATTCGGCCCTAAGTTCAGAGGAGGAGGAGGGCTCTGATGTATCAGGAGGGTGGTGGAACTTGGGTTCAATGGGTGCAGGTGGTTGGACGTGAGGATTACGTGGTCGAAGAACGAGCCGCAACGGTTCGTCTTTCTCCAGAGCAGAGGAATCTCCCACTATAAAGCTACATCCCTTGTCGGTGATCGTCAGTGATGATACGCGGTCTGCTTGAGGAGACTAAAAAATCACGGGAATGGGATTCGTCACAGCGAGAGATGAGCTCAGTACTACCAGGGTAAGCCTTAACGGAGCCGCCTTGAACAAGCAATCTGGTTTCTGAACCGTGCATCTCCCTGCCTCCACCGCATCAGTCGACAGCACATCCTCGAGAAGAGTAAAGGGGGGAGACAGATAATCTTGCTATAGGAGCAATTTGGTTTTTACATTAGAGGGGGCGTGAGAGTTGAGTGGTCCGATAATGCATAATACAGTTGGAGTGTTCTCGGCCGCAGTGGATCGTAAATACTATAGGAGAGATGGGATATTATGTCCGCAGCTTATCAGTGCAAGTGATAAAGGGATTGTGGATTAAAAGTATGGAATTTGGTACGGAGAGCAGAAGATGCACAGAGAATATCAGTGGTGGTCATCGAATATTGACACCTCGTTGGGCAGTGTCATCACACAGTCAATATGCCAAAACCCGTTTTCTGGGCTCCTTGAGCCTTCTGACAATCCCGTCCTTTGCTTGAGCGCACTAGAGAATAATAAGCTGAGAACACGTTGGGTAAAATGGAGAAACCGCTTACAGTGCTGCCTGAGGTTGTCTTTCCTCGTGAATGACTTGCCACAACCTTCACACACAAGGGGAATGTGGCCAAAATGAACCGTCTCGTGGCGTATAAGGGTATTGTTCCTGGTAAACCCTTTTCCACATCCGGGCCACATGCACTTGAATGCCTTTTCCCCACTGTGTGAATATATGTGACCTGCAATGGTAGGTCGGGGCCAATTTACACTTAACAGACAGGTCAACGCACCTTTCAACTCTTCCCGCTTGTTGAAGGCACTTCTGCATTCGGGAATGGGGCAAACAAAATTTGCACTCTTCTTCCCCCGCCTTTTACTAGCCTCCGTGACGGTGGCTGCGGGGACGGGACCACCTTCCAGAGGCTGAGGCTGACAACGAAAATGATTCGTAAGCCCTTGTGGAGACGAGGAGGTGATGACATACGGAGCCTTGGATGCTTGAGAATTGATACAAGTCCAGGATCCCCACGCCAAAATAGGGTCTCTTGGCCGTCCCGATCAGTTCAGGCATTGAGAGCAGGCCCTGTACAACGTGTTACACAGAGAGTTAGGAATGCGCGAGACTAGGTTGTGGTTACCTGATGGGTACCCTCGTCATTTGAGCCGATCCGAAGGTCCAGATTTGTCACTTCGGGACCCAGGCTGTTGACGTCTGCCAGACCGAAACCACTACTCGCCGAGTCCGAATCATTGCCGTCCATCTCCATTCCCTCACCCGCCCCTAGAGAAAATGGCTCCGACGGATCCAAGGGCATCTCCAAACACCTAAGAACATCATTAATGCAAGGACGGTTGTTCGGTTGCCACGTCCAGCATCGTTCCATCATCTCCCACAGTCTCTTCGTAAACTTGGCTCCTCGAGAAGGGTGCTCACCCCTCAGTACCTTCACAAAAACCATTAAGTCTGTGTCTTCGTGGAACGGGATGTCCCCGTTGATAGTTTCATATACGACCATTCCGAGAGAGTAACAATCTGAAGATTTCGTTGGGCGGCCGTTCTTCAACCCAAAATCCTGCGGCGCGAGAAGTTCCGGGCCCATCCACCGGACCGTGCCACCTTGTATGCACGAGCTCGAGGACAAAAAAATTGCGGGGTCCGAGATGATTGTAAGCAGACCGAAATCTGCTAGGCGGGCGTGGCCAGTTTGATCAATCAACACATTGGCCTTGACAAGAAAACCCAGTAAGACAGGAGAGTGGATTTAGTTGTCAGCAACGCACCCCCTTGAGATCCCCGTGAACCATTCCCTGGTTGTGAATGTAGATCAACCCCGTAGCGGCATCTCCCAGCTCGATAAATAATCCGGCCGTCAGTAAGCTCAGCGATGCTCTGAACGAAGAGCTTACCAGCTCCAGCCGGTTTGCATCCGGGTGCGCCCTCACAAATTCGTTGATGTTTCCATTCACCATCCAGTCCGATATCATTGCGAGTTGGTTCTCGGACGCCGTCACTCTTATCAGCGGCAGGACGTTCGGATGCTGGAGGGTTTTCCAAATCGCGACTTCCTTGTAGAACCTCTACGCAGGACGTTGTTACCGCTCAGGCACACGGAAAGAGAGCACGGCCAGTAACTTACGCAAATTACCTTCTGTAAGTCACTGTCCGAGTACGTCCTTATAACCTTTACAGCAACGTCCCGACCACAATATTCTCCCTTCCACACGTCCGCAAACCCACCCCTTTTCAACGCTGCGCCGGTTCGGTCATAAGCAACAGAGATCTTCAATGATTTCGGAAGAAGTGCGTGGCGGCCACACGTCCTGTACAGCAACTTAATGCATTTCTTTTTGGTCCACGGAGAAAGGTTGGGCCTATCCAATGTCTGGTCATCAGACCGTGCAAGTGTCGATTTCAATGAACAGATTCACGATAATGAGCAAATGTCGAACGTACCTCGTCTATTACATCGACAAAAATCCGTGCATCATCCTTGAGGAGGCGATGGATCGTGTCACGAATGGACGTATCCTTACTTGCGAAGATCGCCTCGATCAGGAAAGGGGGTTCGTGCGGAGCGAACTCGCGCTTGATTAAACGTTCCCAAGCTGAAGTGTTGAGATTGGGAAAGAAGAAAGAACCGGAGAGCGGTCAGTATTCTGCACGAGACCAGCGAAGGCGCGGTTTGGGCCATACCGTTCTTGGAGGTTAGTGTCGTGGCGGTGTTGTGATGAGGGCGGGCGGGCGCCAGTGGGTGGGGGTCGCCGCCACCCGCGCTGATGTTTTCGTGGCATCCACTGTGGAATGAGCCTGGCGCGTCGAGAGCGGTGAGCGTCTCCTGGACCTCTAGCTCGCGTCCCTCAATCTCGTCCTTGCTATACTTGATACGTTGCATGTTCGCCCTCAGACAAATGGGAAGGAGAGAGACGGGAGCTTGAGAAAATCAACTGGAACCAAGGCTGGGGCGGAAACTAAAGCGGAAACTCAAACCTGGATTGTCCTTCTCTACAAGGGTAGTCTAAATACGTCGGAACTCATGTATGCTACGTTGCTACCAGGTGTGTGATCTGAGAGAGGAACGTATGATCTGCGGGATCTGCGGACGGAGTGTGATCAGCGAGTCTCACACCCTCGAAGCCTAGGTGACTAGTGGGCTAACCACTTTCACGCACAGGCCGCGTGAATGCGTTACACTGAACTCGCCGATAAATAGAGACGGGGCCAAGGCTATCCGGCGTACCTTCCCAATTTCCCGAATGTCACCCTCACGGATTCGCTAAGATCGTCCGCATTCTTTCCTTGGACCCCGGACTTCAGCGCCTCACACGCGTTGAAACAGCATTCGGACAGTCACACGAAGTCATTGTTCTCGACCATCTTGTCCTGGTTGGGCCATAATCGAGCCGCGTCTGGGGCGCGTGTCCCTAATCAGGTCTCCCGGCTACTCCAATCACTTCGGATATTGTGAGTAGGACCTGCACAACGCGTTGCACCGATAATCAGGGGTGTGCGAGATTGGGCTGTGGTTACCCAATGGATGCCCCGGTCGCTTGAATCGATCCAAAGGTCCAGGTCTATCGCCTCACGACTCAGCCTCGTTAAAGACGTCAGAAGAACTGCCCGCTCTGTCCAAATCATCCCATTCCCCCAACTGCCGCTGGAGAGGGTGTCGCTGACGCACCTGAAAGAATCAAACACAGAGGAACATCTTCCGTGCCAGAGCCTCGCCTCTCGAAGAGGACGTTTACCTCTCAATGTCTCCACGAAAATGGTGAAGTCTGTATCTTCATAGAATGGCAGGTTCTCGCTTACGGTTTTGTATATCACCATCACAAGGACACAACACTCTTAGGGTTTCGTTGGGCAGCTTTTCTACAGCCCGAACCGCTCTGATGCGGTGAGCTCTGGTCCAAGACGACCGAGCAGGTCGAAGTCCGCGAGGCGGGCATGGCCGGTTTGGTCAATTAGTACATTAGCTTTGAAATTTGACAGGTAAACCCGGTAAAGCAGGCGAGCGGGTTTAGTCGTCAGAAACGCACCCCCTTGAGATCCACCGTGAACCATTTCCTGGCCGTTGATGTAGATCGACCCCCCAGCGACTCGGACACCTCCCAGCCCAGTAAACAATCCGACCATTAGATCCTCTGAACGAAAGCTTATCAGCTCCATCAGATTCGCTTCCGGGTGCGCCCCCATAAATTCGTTGTTCCATTCACCATCCAATCCGATATCACTGCGAACCGAGTTCCGGACATCGTCACCCCTATCGGAGACGGGAAAAGAGAGGACGCGCACAGATACGAGCCTGTTACTCGCCTGAACCGATTGCCAACGTATTTACGGCGTGGCTGAGATCAACTGAGATGACTAGAACGGAATGGTTGTCGGTCGCGCGGCGCGAAGGGGTCGGATTGACCGGACGCAAGCAAGATTCGTGCCGACACAGTCGGCGCTTCTCTAGTTGAGAAATGAAACCGCATTTTGACCGTTTCACATACACCGTCCCACAATGGAGAGGAAAGCGACAAGAAAGAGACGGTAAATAAAAATGACTGTACCATCCTAGCAAGAAACTGAAAAATGAGACGCCGACATCGATGTACATACTAATACTCAATTGCGAACGAGTGGGGATGGGAGCAGGGAGGCAGGATACAGAAGGAGGTATAGGCGCAGAATACGGGAGTAATGGAAGAAAATCTACGCGGGCAAAGCCCGATGCATGGGAGGGAAAAAGTAGCAAACCTAACCTCGAGAGTCGGAGAGACGACTCCCTCCCTACACCCTCCCTTCCTCTGAATTCGAGGCTGGATTCCAGCCTACACAAATGGCTGAAATGGCCTCGATCAACCGTGGTGTCCCATCTGGGGTTGGTACCCGTTGTGGTGAGACTGTCCATCGGGTGTCGTAAGCTGGTGTATAAATTTCATCCAGATCTCTTCGTGACATCCGGGTCCATGCACCAGCACGGCAGGAACTCGATGGTATCTATAATCCTGCTGGTGATATCCGAGGTGCGAATCCTATGACAAACGACCCATTAACGTCAGAAGGCGCAGCAATTTCTGCGAGGAATACGCACCGTCATGTACTGTTGCTGTGAGCGAGGGTCTTTATACATTTGACCCATGTCCAAGTGAGCTGGAGTGGGTGGAAGCATTCCTCCGTTCCCATGACCCACAGCCCCATTCGTGCCATTCATATACTTTGAATACTGGTGTGGGTGTGTTGGGTTGTAATACTCCAGACCCAGATCATGCATCACTTTATCTATATTCGTATTGGCACTCCCATGCACGTTGCGCACCCTTGCGTCAGAGACAACTGGTGACATGTTCGGGGAAGTGACAGTTCCTGCAACCCCAGAGATACCCATGGACATCGACTGCAGCGACTCAGACAGCCTCGAAGTCGAGTTAGGCGAGTGGGAGGACCCAGATCCGCTGATAACGTTGGCCCGTCCACCGATAATGGCGACATCATCTGGGAACCCAGTCCCGTAGGACCCAAATGACAGGTTCTGGACGGGTGGGGGAGGATCGGGGATCGGGGCGGGGTGAGCCGTACTCTCTGGGGAAACATCGGAGACAACTGAAGAGGGAGGATGCGAAGCTTTCCGGGAAGGGGAAGTCAGTTTGCCAGGGAGAGGACGGGCAGTACTCGAGTGCGTGGAATCAAACCCGAGTAACCCGGGGTCCTCAGCAGGAGGGGAGGAGGGGTGGCCATGGGTGTGAGAGCAGGATGAAAAAGAAGGGCCTCGGGAATAAGATTCACCCTCGTAATCCGGAAGGCCGTTAAAATGGGCGGGGGGACTATAATCAGAGGTGTCCTCGGAGTCGCTGTCGGTCCCCACTCCTTCGTCTACCGTCGGAGAAAGTGGCTCTGATGAATCCAAGGACGTCTCCAAACGCTGCAGAACATCTTCCACGCTCGGGCGGTCGTTCGGTTGAAATGCCCAACACCGTTCCAACATCTCCCACAGACTCTTCGTCAACCTCGCTCCTCGAGAAGGACGTTCACCCCTCAATACCTTCACAAAAACTGTTAGATCCGTGTGTTCATGAAACGGGATGTTCCCGCTGATGGTTTCGTATATGACCATTCCGAGAGAGTAACAATCTGAAGATTTCGTTGGGCGACTATTCTTGAGCCCGAAATCCTGCGGTGCGATAAGCTCCGGGCTCATCCACCGGACCGTGCCACCTTGTATGTATGAGCTCGAGGCCAAGAGATTTGCAGGGTCCGAGATGATCGTAAGCAGACCAAAGTCTGCTAGGCGGGCACGGCCAGTTTGGTCGATCACAATATTGGCCTTGATAAGTAAATTCAGCGGGATAGATGAATGACTCCGGCCGTCAAAAACGCACCCCCTTGAGGTCCCCATGAACCATTCCCTGGCTATGAATATAGATCAACCCCCTAGCGACGTCTCTCACCTTAATGAGCAATCTGACCGTCAGTGAAGGCAGTAAGGCATTGAACGAAAATCATACTAGCTCTAACCGGTTTGCATCCGGGTGCGCCTTTACAAAGTCATTGATGTTTCCATTTACCATCCAATCTGATATCATCGCAAACTGGTTCTCGGACATTATAATTCCTATCAACGGCAGGACATTCGGATGACGGAGGGTTTTCCACGTCATAACCTCCTTGCAGAACCTCTACACACGGCATGGTCAGAGCCTAAACGCACGGGAAGACAGCAAAACCAGCAACTCACGCCAATGACCTTCTGTAGGTCGCTGTTGGAGTACATCCTTATGACCTTCACGGCAACGTCGCGGCCACAGTGTTCCCCCTTCCACACGTCAGCATACCCACCCCTGTACAACGCGACACCGGTTCGGTCATAGAAAATGGGGATCTTCAAGGCACTCGGAAGAAGCGCGTGGCGACCGCATGCCCTGTATAACGATTTGAAGCATTTCTTTCGGGTCCAGGGAGAAAATTCGGGCCTATCCAATGCCTGGCCAGCAGAATACGTATGTGTTAGCTACTCACGACGCGAGCGGATGTAGAACATGCCTCGTCTATCACATCTATGAAGGCCTGTGCGTCGTCCATAGGGAGGCGATGGATCATATCACCTGCATCATCACTTGCGAAGATAACCTCAACCAGGGGGGAGAGTTCATGCGGATTGAACTCGCGTCTGATCAAACGTCCACAGGCTGAGGCATTGCAGTGGAAGAAGGGGAAAGGAACGGGGAATAATCAGTATTCTGTACGAGGTGGCAAAGGCGGGACTCAAGCGTACCCTCGGATGCAGAGGTTGTGGCGGTGTCGTGGGAGTGGGGATCAACAGGCGCTAAGAGGGGGGCACGTTCATTTACGGTGAGGTTTTCATCGAGTAGTGAGCGCGGTGCGTTGAGAGCATTGAGAATCTCCTGGATCTCCAGCTTGCACCCCTCAATCTTGCCCTTGTCATACTCAATGAGTGGCGTGCCTGCCCCCCTCCTGAGAGTCTGCTCGATTTCCCGTATGACCCTGGGGTTGTTTGTAGGGAAGTGGTCAAGCCGGTCAAGGCTAGGTCGACGCACCTTCCAAAATTCTCGAGTGCCACCCTCACGGATTCGCTAAGATTATCTGCGGTCTTCCCGTGAATTACGGTCTTCAGCACTTCACACACATTGAAGCTGTATTCAGACAGTTCCACGGAATCTTTGTTTTCGATCATCTTATCCTGGTTGGGCCGCCGTTGAGTACTGAAGTACTGACGGACGAATGCAGAATGCGGCTACTAACCCGAACTAGAGCTAGGATGGCGCCAACGGTTCTGAAGACCTGGATTGCGGGGGGGACCTGGATTGTGCTCTTATTCAGGAGCTCGATTCTGCTGTCGAGGAGCGACACTTTCTCCTTGCGTCCACATGTTCCCATTGCCACCGGCGTGGTGTGCCAGGTGTCGGCAGGGTAATAACAAATGGTACAAACAGCCAGCCAGGAGGGCGCGCGTGTCCTGTACAGGTTGTACGTAGGGCGCTACATAGAATTATTCGGAATTCCCACCTGGTGCAGTGCGAGACGCCCGGGTGACCCGTAAACTCACGGAACAACACCGCTTCCAACTGCGACCAAAGAAAACAACCCTCTCCTCTTCCAACGACAACGAAACAATGTCTCCACCACCTATGCTTTTGAATCTGGCCGACCAGACGAAGGACGCGCTGTGGGTTCTGACTGCGGACGAGGGGTCATAAACCTTACCAGCTCCAACCGATTTACATCCGGGTGCGCCCCACAAATTCGTTGTTCCATTCACCACCCAGTCTGATATCACTCCGAACCGAGTTTCGGACATCGTCACCCCAATCAGAGACGGGAAAAGAGAGAACACGTACAGAAACCAAAAAAGGAAAATGGAGGGGGGAATAAAGCAGGATAAATTACACGCGGAGGTAACAGCGATTAGGAGATAGCAGTGTATCTCCCTAAACCGACCAAAGTCAACCACCGAGATGCGGGGATTTCGGAGAAGATGAGACGCACAGATACGAGCCTCCCGATCGCCTGAACCGGTTGCCAACATATTTCCGGCGGGGCTGAGATCAACTGAGATCACTGGAACGGAAGAACTGTCATTCGCGCGGCGCGAAGGGGTCGGATCGGCCGGAGGATAACTGACCTGTATTCTTGTGACCATGCAGCATTAATTGAGGGATCGCAGTCTTCGTGTCCCAGAATTGAACTCCATGGTCTTTGGATCCGCTCACGACCCATTGGCCGTCGTGCGAGACAGCAACGGACACGACGTAGTCCTGTGCCAGACAGTTAGACATTACCCCAGGGCCATCCGCCTAGCACATACCTTGTGGCCAGTAAAGTTCATCGTGCATGCGCTGTCGCCCTGGCGAACACCGGGATCCTCCTCCCCGCCCAAAGAATCGCGTTTCAACGCACCCGATCCATTCGCCAAGCGGGAAACGTCCCAGTATTTGAGCGTCTTGTCCAAGCTACCGCTCACCAACCCACGTGCATCAGGAGTGAACGCCACACTGCATACACTATCTCTGTGTCCCCGCAGCCTCTCCAACAGATCACCAGTACGGGCATCCCAGATACGTACAACCTATAGGACGTGCATTCAGAATACACACCAACACCCGATTGAGATGGCGTACTGCATCAATGCTTCCAGCGGCCGCCAGTCGTCCATCAGAGCTGATGGCCACGCTCGTAACCCTAGCGTCAACATTGTCAGGAAGGTCGATGATTGCAAGGGTCTTGGATGACCCATCGGTCATGTCCCAAATCCTCGTCGTACGGTCACCCGACCCAGAGACGATAAACCTCCCGTCCGACGAGAAAGCGAGTGAGTAGATCTCCTGCGTATGACCCTGGAATGTGTTGCGGATCCGCTTCTCGACGATATCCCAAATCTAGAGCACCAATTGAGCATTTGAGTCGAAACCGTAATACAACAATTCTAGAACACACTCGAATCGTCTTGTTATCGGCCCCAGTTGCAAGGAGCTTGCCGTCTGGGCTAAAGCGTACGCTCCTAATGTACAGATCGTTCGTGTTATCAGCAGTTTCATCGGTCAGGACGCTGTACAATTATCACAGTTAACGTCAGGGACCTCATCGGCCAACACGTGCTAAGGAAACCGAACCATGTTTTTGCGCCAGTTTTCGTATCAAAGATCTTAGCCGTCTGATTGCAGCCCGTCGCCAGATACTTGCCGTCCGCCGAAAAATGGACGCAACAAATGACACTGAACGTACAAAAACACGTCATTAGTCCGGCGATTCCTGTTATAGGGGTGGTCTACCTTTCGTGGGCTAGGGTGTGAACCAAGCTGACGTCCAGCACTCGTTTGACTTTGGGGTTGAATACGGCGAACCAATCGCCACCTTCCTTCTTCAATCCTGGAGGTAACGTGGACGGATCGAGATCGTCAAGAGACAGAGAGGACATGTTTTCATCGGGACCGGCTACAGAAACACAGCGAATCAGCAATCGAGGATACGGATTGTTGTAAGGGTAAGGTGATATTCAACTGAGAATCAACGCTGTGGAAGAACCCGGCTCGGAGGAGGGGTTGGCAAGATCAGAGGCACTCGTGGGATCGTATCCGGGACTCGTAAAAGGTGTCAAGACTTGCGGAGGCTCGAGCAAAAACTTGCTCGAGTCAGATTGGGGATGGGGAAGATTTGGAGAGAAAGGACCTATAGACCAGGTAAATCCGAATGAATACACGAAAAAAAACGAATGTTATGGGTCAAGGAGCGTACCACGTTTCTTCCTCGTAATGAGGTTTGTGTCCCTCTGATCTAGCTCTATATCTCTGTTGGACACCCCTCCGCCATCTGATCGGACCCTCCACAAATCAGCCACGCTCAGGCCAGGGTCTATGAGCCTGGACCGGTGGGATTCGTCAGCGGGGAACAGGGGGGGAGAGATGGAGCGCAAGCGGGGGAGCGGGAGGGACAGGGTAGGAAAGGCAGAGGTGAACATAGGGGTGGGTTTCCAAGGCTGCGGACCACCAGAGTCGGCGCTGGTCCTGTGATTGGAGGAGGAAGGATCGAGGGAAGTGATGAGCCGTGGAGGTGACCATCTCAACGTATCGGACTTGCTAAGCATATCAAATGACGGATTCTGGGGGTCCGCTTTCCTCTTCTGCGGTGGCGGAGTCAAACTTACTAAAGGTTGAGATCATTAGTACGAAGGGGATGAAAGATCGAAGCGGAACAAAACGTACTCTTCGGGGAAACCTCAGAGAGAACTGAAGAAGGAAGGTACCGAGGTTTGTCAGTGGAAAGGAGACTAGTACTCCGCTGTGTGGAATCAAATTCGAGTGACTGGGTAGAAAGGGAAGAGGGGTGATGATGGGAGTTGGAGTAAGAAGAAACGGAAGAACCTCACGAGCGAGATTTGCTCACCTGATCTTGAAGGTCGATAGAATGGGCGAAGGAACTATGAGAAAAGCTGTGCTCGGAACCACTGTCGGTCTCCATTCCTTCATCCACCTCTGGAGAGAGTGGCTCTGACGAATGTGAGGACGTCTCCAAACACCTAAGAACATCCTCGACGGAAGGGCGGTCACTTGACTGCGACCTCCAACATTGTTCCATCATCTTCCACAGGTCCTTCGTGAACCTCACCCTTCGAGGAGGACGTTTACCTTCCAATACCTTCACGGAAACGGTGAGGTCTGTGTCTTCATGGAATGGCAGGTGTCCGCTGATGGTTTCGTATATAACCATCCCAAAAGCATAACAATCTGAAGGCTTTGTTGGGCGGCTATTCTTGAACCCGAATCGATGCGGAGCGATGAGTTCCGGGCTCATCCATCGGGCCGTGCCACCTTGTGCGTATGAGCCTGATGACAGAAGGTTCGCAGGGTCTGAGACAACCGTAAGCAGACCGAAGTCCGCTAGGCAGGCATGACCAGACTGGTCGATTAGTACATTAGCCTTGACAGGTAAACTCAGTAAGATAGGAGGGTGACTCTAGCCATCAAAAACGCACCCCCTTGAGATCACCGTGAATCATTCCCTGACTATGAATGTATATCAACCCCTTTGCGACATCTCCCAGCTAGATAAATGATCCGATAGTCAATGAACGTGAAGTAAACAAGATGAGACATTGAACGAAAACCCTACTAGTTCCAACCGGTTTGCATCTGGGCATGCCTTCACAAACTCGTTGATATTTCCGTTCGCCATCCAGTCCGATATCATTGCGAACTGGTTCTCGGACATTGTCACTCCTATCAACGGTAGGACATTCGGATGCCGGAGGGTCCTCCATGTCACAACCTCCTTGCAGAACCTCTGCACAGGGTATCGTTAGAGTCCATGCACGCAGAAAGAGAGCATGACCAACAACTCACGCCAATTATCTTCTGGAGGTCACTGTTCGAGTATGTCCTTATGACCTTGACAGCAACATCCCGACCGTAATGTTCCCCCTTCCACACGTCCGCAAATCCTCCCCTGTACAATGCGACCCTGGTTCGGTCATAGCAAACGGGGATCTTCAAGGATCTCGGAAGAAGTCCGTGGCGGCCACATGCCCTGTACAACGATTTGAGGCATTTCTTCCGGGTCCAGGGAGAGAAACCGGGCTTATCCAGTGCCTGGTTGGCAGAATGTGTCGATGTCAACTATTCGCGATATGAGCGGATGGAAAATATACCTCGTCTATCACATCTATGAAGGTCTGCGCGTCGTCCTCAGGGAGGCGATGGATCGTATCACCTGCGTCCTTACTTCCGATGATAACCTCAATCAGGGAGAAGAGTTCCTGTGGAGCGAACTCGCGCCTGATCAAACGTCCACAGGCTGATGAATTGCGGTCGGAGAAGGAGAAAAGAACGAGAGGCAATCAGTGTTCTGTACAAGACGGCAAAGGCGGAGCTCAGGCATACCCTCAAACACAGTGATTGTGGCGATGCCGTGGGGGTACGGACCAATGGGCGCTGAGAGGGTGGAACGTTCATTTACGGCGAGGTTGTCATCGAGGAATGAGCGTGGTGCGTTGAGAGCATTGAGAATCTCCTGGACCTCTAGCTTGTAGCCCTCGATCTTGCCTTTGTTATATTCAATGAGTGGCATGCTCGCCCCCCTCCTGAGAATTCGCTCTATTTCCCGTATAACCCTGGAGTTGCTTGTAGGGAAATAGACAGGACCCAGGCGAGATCAACACACCTTCCCAAATCATTGAGTGCCGTTCTTACGGGTTCGCTGAGATCATCCGCATTCTTTCCGTAGATTACGGTCTTCAGCACTTCGCACATATTGAAACAGTATTCAGACAGTTCCACGGAATCTTTGTTCTTAATCATCTTGTCCTGGTTGGGCCACCTTTGAGAGCTGAAGGGTGAACGCAGAACGAGAGTACTGACCCGGACCAGAGCGAGGATAGCACTGACGGTTCTGAAGATCTGCCTTGCTGGGGAGGGTTCGCTCGCATTCTTGTTCAGGAGATCGATTCTGACATCGAGGAGCGACGTCCCCCCCTTGTGTGCATGTGTTGCCATTACCACCGGCTTGGTGTGGGGGGTGCTAGCAGGATAGCGGAGGTCGAGTTCAAAGGATACAGGCAGTTTGCCAGCAGGGCTGTGCGCGTTCTGCACGGGTTGTATATAATGGGGCGCTACATAGAATTCTTCGGACTCTCCTCGGTAGTACTTTCGCCCAACACAGCGCGAGACGCTCGAGCGACCCGTAAAGCACAGGATAAGCGCACCGGACACATAAACGGAACGACACCGCTTCCGACCGTGACCAAGAAAACAACGCTCTCCTCTTCCAACGACGACGAAACGATGTCCCTACCACCTGCACTTTTGAACCTGGTCGACCAGGCGAAGGACGCGCTGTGGGCTCTGACTGCCTGTGTCACCCATCAGCAAAGGTCAATATCAACGGGAGGACCTGTACTACACGTATCTGTCCCGACTTCTTCTGCGCTCTTATTGCCCTCGTTCGGTTGATTTGATTTCGTCTTTTGCAACGTGGGTCGTTCGGTCGTACGATCATCCCTACGGCTCCCGGTATCAGTCTCGCGTTTTGAACTCGGTTGTACCTCCTGCTTGTGGTATTGACTATGCCATTTCAGAGAGAAGCCACACCGAGTGCCTTGGACATTGAAAGCTTTCTAGGCCGCACACCTCTGCGCCCCAGCATCAGTCTACGGCACATCCTCGGGAAGGGTAAAAAGGAGGAACAGATCATCTAGCTACGTGAGGAAAGATCCTGGACCGATGATGTAGAATGAAGTTGGAGTGTTCTCGATCGTGCATACTACAGGGGAGATAGAATATTGTGTCCGTAACCAGATACACGATGAGAAAGCGGAGCGCCATGAGGGAGGAGGATCGCGATGGTGAGACGGACGAGGACCGATTTGCATCTGGGCGCGCCCCCACAAATCCGTTGTTCCGTTCACCATCTAGTCTGATATCACTCCGAACCGAGTTTCGGACATCGTCACCCCCATCAGAGACGGGAAAAGAGAGAATGCGCACGGGAACCAAAAAGGAAAAGGGAGGGGGGAATAAAGCAGGATATATTACACGCGGAGACAACAGCGATTAGGAGACAGTAGCGTACCTCCCTGAACAGACCAAAGTCAACCACTGGGCCGCGGGGATTCCGGAGAAGATGAGACGCACAGATGCGAGCCGTCCTGTCGCTTGAACCGGTCGCCAACATGTTTCCGTTGGGGCTGAGATCAACTGAGATGACTGGAACGGAAGGACTGTCAGTCATGCGGTGCGAAGGGGTCGGATCGACCGGAGTCGGATAACGGACCTGAATTCTTGTGACCTCGCAGCATGAATTGAACGATCCCAGTCTTCGCATCCCAGAATTGAACTCCACTGTCATAGGATCCACTTACAATCCATTGGCTATCGTGCGAGACAGCAACGGATAAGACCCAGGTCTATGCCAGACAATTAGACATTACCCCGGGGCCGTCCGCCCAGCACATACCTTGTGGCCAGTAAAGTTCATTGTGCACGCGCCGTCGCCCTGGCGAGCACTTAACACACCCGGAGAATCACGCCCGCTGCCCGGCCCACCCACCAAGCGGGAAACATCCCAGTATATGAGTATCATATCGAGGCCACCGCTCACCAATCCACGTGCACCAGGAGTGAACGCCACGCTGGCCACGCCTGCTCCGTGTCCCTGCAGCCTCTCAAACAATTCACCAGTACGGGCGTCCCAGATACGTACAACCTATAGGACGTGTATTCAGAATACACACCAACACCCGATTGAGATGGTGTATCGTATTATAGCCTCCAGCGGCCACCAGTCGTCCATCGGAGCTGATTGCCACGCTCAGAACTGCAGCGTCAACTGTAAGGGTCTTGGATGACCCATCAGTTCTGTCCCAAATCCTCGTCGTACTGTCAGTCGACCCAGAGACGATCAACCTCCCGTCCGACGAGAAAGCGAGCGAGTAGATCTCTCGCGTATGACCCTGGAATGTTTTGCAGATCCGCTTGTTGGCGATATACCAAATCTGGAGCACCGATTGAGCATTCGAGTCGAAACCATCATACAGAAGTTCTAGAACGCACTCGACTCGTCTTGTCATCGGCCCCAGTTGCGAGGAGCTTACCGTCTGGGCTAAAGCCTACACTCCTAATGTACAGATAGTTCATGCAACCGGCGGTTTCATGAGTCAAGACACTGTACAATTACCAGTCAGCGTCAGGGGCCCCATCAACCAACATGTGCTAAGGAAACCGAACCATGTTTTTGCGCCAGTTTCTGTATCAAAGACCTGAGCCGTCCGATTGCAGCCCGTCGCCAGATACTTACCGTCCGCCGAAAAATGGAGGCAACAAACGACACTAAACGTGCGAAAACACTTCATTAGTCCGGCGGTTCCTGTTAAGGGGTAGTCTACCTTTCGTGGGCTAGGGTGTGAGCCAAGCTGACGTCCAGCATTCGTTTGACTTTGTGGTTGAATACGGCGAATCAATCGCCATGATCGAGGCTTCGTATGTATATGTGGTGACAGGGTAACAAGAGCGGCTAACGACTAATACATAACATGACAATTTGCGATAGGAACAAAGAGAACAGGTGGCTTGCAGGAGCGGGTCCATTTACTGAGCGAAACAACGTGCTGGTCATTCGCATGTGTACATACAGGTGACACCTCGTTGCAGAACCCAGGTGTGAGTCGGCGGGCGCGTGCGGGAAGCTCGATCGGTTTCGGCCGGTCGAGTTCGTCGCGATACGGGTTTCGACGACCACGAAAAGAGTCACTCGTAGGAGAAAGGATATCGAACTCTGTTCGATGCTGTAGATTCTAGTACAAAGAGTCCTGTCTTATATACTAAATCTACGGGTCCATGAAATCATCGTAGAAAAGCTGAATAAAAGAAAGAACATATGATGTCGTATGTCGTTGGGCTCTGGGCCCGCGTGATCGTGATGTGATGTGGGTCCAGGCCTTACACCAGGAGAGAGGATGTGAAAGGCAGAGAACTAGCCATTCAATCGTCGTTCTGTTCACGATGGAGTTGGCGCAGGCGATCCAGGAACTTGGACGCCTGGATCTTGCCTGTGATGGGAGGAATTTCATCCATCATGTCGATGATTCTCCGATCTTCGAACTCGGATCCCCCAGGACCATAAAACGCGAACAGCTGGAGCGTCTCCTGCGCCATATCCGCCCATGACTCTGGTAAGTTAAAAACGCCCATCACATGCATCTGCGACAAGGAAAAATTAATTTGGTCCACGAGAAAGAATAGGGGAACTAGTACGAACCTTCTTGGCATTCGTCCTTCCACAAGTATACTCCTCCAATTGTTTCGCTATGTATGTGTAGTGTTTCAACTGCTCGTGCATTGTGAGTTGTTTGTACCTGGATTCCAAGAATTCGTTGTAGCCGGGATCCATGGACATATGCCACTTTAACTGTTCAATCAGGTTTTTATCGTCCTCCGTCCACGTGTGCGAGTTGGATCCTGTAGGTAAAGTGGAGATAGTCTGTGGCTTCGGCGGGGACTCCGTTACTTGGAGGTGCGTCTGTTGAGGCGGGGGCGACAGAGGTAGGAAACGTTGCCGTTGGTGAGGGGAGGGGTCGGATTCTCGCTCTTGAGCTGATACATCCAAATCCGTCTCGTTCCCAACGTCCGGACTCCGTGCGGGCGACACCGGCTCTGGGGAACCAACTGGGTTGGTATTACTCGCTGAGCGATCGTAAGTATGCGTCCATGGGTGAGGTTCGGCCCTGACGTTGGATATTTCTGTATCTGGATCAAGGCTAGCAGTATGTCTAGGTTTCTTCGAAGGGTGCACGGGTGGATGGCCTTGAGCTTTAGCGGGCGACGGCGCACGAACGGACTGAGGCGACATGTAAGAACTTGCTTGATCATGCATTTCCACCAATGCGAGCCTAGAACCATCTGATCGTTTGCGCTTCGCAGAGTCGGAACCGAGTGTGAGAGGGCTACCCGTTGAGAGGGAGTGATGATGATCCATGGGTTCGACAGGCGCGGGATCGTATCTGGGAGTCACAGAAGGTGTCAAGACTCGCGGAGGTTCGGGTGGAAACTTGCTTGAGTCAGATTGGGGGTGGGGATGATTTGGAGAGAAAGAACCTATAGACCAGGTAAATCCAAATGAATATGCGAAAAAACGGATGATATGGGGTAAGGAGTGTACCATGTTTCTCCCTCACTTCCACCGTCGTAATGAGCTTTGTGTCCCTCTGATCTAGTTCCCCGTTCCTGTTGGACATCCTACCGCCATCAGATCGGACCCCCCAATCGGCCCCGCTCAGGGACGCGCCGATGTCTACAGAGCTGATTCGGTGGGGTTGGTCAGCAGGGAACAGGGTTGGGGAGATGGGGCGCAAGGGGGGGAGTGGGGAGGACAGGATGGGAAAGGTAGGGGTGAACTGGGTGAACACAGGGGCGGATTTCCGAGGCCGTGGACCACCGGTGCTGGCACTGGTCCTGCGATTGGAGGAAGGATCGAGGGAAGTGATGCCCCGTGGAGATGACCATCTCAACGTATCGGACTTGCTACGCATATCAAATGACGTATTTTGGGGGTCCGCTTTGCTCTTCTGCAGCGGTGGAGTCAAAAATACTAAGAAGGTTGAGATCATTAGTACAAAGGGGACGGGTGATTGAAGCAGAACAAAACGTACTCTCTGGGGGAACCTCTGGGGGAACTGAAGAGGAAGGGTACCAAGGTTCGTCAGCGGAAAGGGGGGTAGTACTCCGCTTTGTGAAATCAAATCCGAGTGACTGGGTAGAAAGGGAAGAGGGGTGATGATGTGAGTTAGAGTAAGATGAAACAGAAGAACCTCGCCAGCGAGATTTGCTGACCTGATCCTGAAGGTTGATAGAATGGGCGAATGAACTACGAGAAAAGGTGGGCTCAGATCCACTGTCGGTCTCCATTCCATCATCTACCTCTGGAGAAAGTGGCTCTGACGAAAGTGAGGACGTCTCCAAACACCTAAGAACATCTTCGATGGGAGGGCGGTCGTTCGGTTGTAACGCCCAGCATTGTTCCATCATCGTCCACAGGGCCTTTGTGAACCCTGCCCCTCGAGGAGGACGTTTACCTTCCAATACCTTCACGGAAACGGTAAGATCTGTGTCTTCATGGAATGGCAGGTGTCCGCTGACGGTTTCGTATATCACCATCCCAAAAGCATAACAATCTGAAGGTTTTGTTGGGCGACTGTCCTTCAACCCGAATCGATGCGGAGTGATGAGTTCCGGGCTCATCCATCGGGCCGTGCCACCTTGTGCGTACGAGCCCGATGACAGAAGGTTTGCAGGGTCCGAGATGATCGTAAGCAGACCGAAGTCTGCTAGGCGGGCATGGCCGGCTTGGTCGATCAGTACATTAGCCTTGACAGGTAAACTCAGTAAATAGGAGGGTGACTCCGGCCATCAAAAACCCACCCCTTTGAGATCTCCGTGAATCATTCCCTGACTATGAATGTATATCAACCCCTTTGCGACATCCCCCAGCTAGATAAGTCATCCGATAGTCAATGAACGCGAAGTAAACAAGATGAGACATTGAACGAAACCCCTACTAGCTCCAACCGATTTTCATCCGGGCGTTCCTTCACAAACTCGTTGATATTTCCATTGACCATCCAGTCCGATATCATTGCGAACTGGTTCTCGGACATTGTCACTCCTATCAACGGTAGGACGTTCGGATGCCGGAGGGTCCTCCATGTCATAACCTCCTTGCAGAATCTCTGGATGGGGCGTTGTCAGGACCCAGGCGTACAGAAAGAGAGCATGACCAACGACTCACACCAATTATCTTCTGGAGGTCACTGTTTGAATATGTCCTAATGACCTTGACAGCAACATCCCGACCGCAATGTTCCCCCTTCCACACGTCCGCAAACCCTCCCCTGTACAATGCGACCCTGGTTCGGTCATAGCAAACGGGGATCTTCAATGCTCTCGGGAGAAGTGCGCGGCGGCCACATGCTCTGTACAATGATTTGAGGCATTTCTTTCTGGTCCAGGGTGAAAACCCGGGCCTATCCAGTGCCTGGCCGGCAGAATATGTCGATATCAACTTATTTACGACAGGAACGGATGGAGAACATACCTCGTCTATCACATCTATGAAGGTCTGTGCGTCGTCCTCAGGGAGACGATGAATCGTATCAACCGCTTCCTTACTTCCGATGATAACCTCTATCAGGGAGAAGAGTTCCTGCGGAGTGAACTCGCGTCTGATTATACGTCCACAAGCTGGAGTGTTGCGGTTGAAGGAAAAAGGAACGAGAAGCGATCAGTATTCTGTACGAGATGACAAAAACGGAACTCAAGCGTACCCTCGGATACAGGGGTTGTGGCGGTGCCGCGGGGGTGGGAGTGGGCGGGCGCTAAGAGGAGCGCACGTTCATCCACGGCGAGGTTTCCATCGAGGAGTGAGCGTGGTGCGTTGAGAGCATTGAGAATCTCCTGGATCTCCAGCTTGTACCCCTCGATCTTGCCTTTGTTATATTCAATGACTGGCATGGTAGTCCCCCTCCTGAGAGTCCGCTGGATTTCCCACATAACCCTGGAGTTACTTGTAGGGAAACTGACAGGGCCAAGGCTAGATCAACACACCTTCCCAAATCCTCGAGTGCCATCCTCACGAGTTCACTGAGATCATCTGCGTTCTGTCCGTGGATTACGGTCTTCAGCACTTCACACACATTGAAACAGTATCCAGAGAGTTCCACGGAGTCTTTGTTGTTGATCATCTTGTCCTGGTTGGGCCACCGTTGAGTACTGACGGACAAATGCAGAACGCGGCTACTAACCCGAACTAGAGCTAGGATGTCGCCGACGGTTGTGAAGACCTCGATTGCGGGGACCTCGATTGTGCTCTTGTTCAGGAGCTTGATTCTGACATCGAATGTGCTCTTGTTCAGGAGCTTGATTCTGACATCGAAGAACGATACTTCCCTCTTGCGTGTGCGCATTGCCATCATCATCGCCGCGGTGTGAATGCTAGCAGGATGGCGAAGGTCGAGTCCAAAGGGTGCGTCCTGCACAGGTTGTACGTAGGGCGGGCGCTACAGTAGTTACCCGTTCCTCTTAACACCAAAAATGATTTTTGGCTACCCTCACTCGAACATTGTTGCACTCCCTTCAAAATTGGGTGGGTTGTCTAGCTAGGTAACTAATCTATTCCTGGGACTGAAAGTCCTGGGTCTTAGAATTATTTCGTGTACCTCTTCCCTGCAAAAAACGCAAAAAAGCATGCAGTCACGTGAAGCGCTCTCACGATCACATGGTGAGGATTCCTGGCCAAT
>Ga0307517_10002450_pt1 | contig 29668 bp, 42 predicted proteins | sample 23_EM_MG_FD_194515 | JGI IMG/M metagenome (GOLD analysis project Ga0307517, IMG submission 194515) | Populus trichocarpa ectomycorrhiza microbial communities from riparian zone in the Pacific Northwest, United States - 23_EM | ecosystem: Host-associated > Plants > Roots > Unclassified | place... | reverse complement strand
GGATCGACTCAGGAACACGTGACTCCCCCCCCCCCCTTTTTTACATAAAGTTACATTAAGGTCCGGCTTCCTTACCCTCGAGCAATCATGCTTTCCAAGAAATCCGCATCATCGACCAAGGAAAAGAGCTCGATTTGGAAGAAAAAAGCGAAGACTGATCATTCCACAACTGCCTTTTTCGATAAAGCGAAGTCCCTTTTTCCACTCGACAAACGCGCTGAGGTGGCGACAGAACGCGCTTGGGAAACTTACATCACAAACAGGGTCGCAGCAGAAAAAACTTTTCGTGGGTTCAAAGAGAAAAGGTCGGAATCCGAGGATGAAAAAGTTGATGAAGGTGATAAGGGGGAACACGAAGATGACGAGGATGAGGAGTACGGAGAATTTGGAGAAACAAACGTTTTGGACTTGATAAGATGCAATATGGCCTCTTTGGAAGAAGAAATGGGATTGGCTGAAGGCGTCTTATCGAAGTGCTTTCGAGTTCTTTCTTGTGATGCCCTTTTCGAGGAGGAAGACGAGGTGATTTCTTTCCTCCATCACATGTTTTCATAATGTTAATTGATTTCCTGGTGTAGCCTCGCTCAGTGACCACCTTGACGCGAATCTACTCTCCGACCCGACCTGTTTACATTGATGTTCATTTCCAGTATCATTGTCGGGCACGTTCGTACTCTATTGAATGGTATTACACCCTGGGTTTCAAAATTTACAATCGCCCTGGGACCAATGACTATAATCCTTCCGAGATTAGGAAATTCCAGAATGGCCGCTTCGATCGGGCGTACTCTGGGAAGGGATGGAGGTCCATTGCTTATGGTTTTTACGACGATTGCGGTGATTATGATGAGAAGTGGGTGAAGATTGAAAATTCAAAGTTTTTCCTGGGAGAAGACGATGTGAAGGACGTTTATGAAGCGCTTTGGGGACCTCTGGGTGACATGGATGGAGATGATGACGACGACAAAGAGATGAATAGGAGGATTGAGATGGTCAATACGGTATATGTATTGATGGCCGCTGCTGGTATCGGATACAACATCGCGGTTGATGACGATGAACAGGATGTTGAGGGTAGCACGTTCACGTTGGAAGGCCTCAGTGACAGGTGGTTTGCAAGGGGGGTGAGGAAAGCTTGTGGATTCCAGTTGGCTGCAGATCCAGAAAACGAGAAAAAAGGACGCGCTGCACAGGAAGAAGAGCTGAAACGAGATGACGACGATGAAGACTATGATTCTGATGAAGACGGAATCTACGACGAGGACGAGGACGAAGAAGACAATCACTTCTGAATGGTTTCTGCAAGGCAAAGTCGATTCACAGCTGCATTTGTTATAATATTATCAACGAACCTTCGATCAATACTGATGAATATACATATTCGCCGTCATGGCTTACTGATACATGAACTCGTTCGATTTTCTTTGCTTTCTCTTTCTCCATGGGATGATATTCAAGAGTTGGTTTTCTGCATTCCAACATTCCACGGTAGGTAAGTTCCTTCCACCTTGGTTTTACAGTGGGATAAAAGGCCTTATAAGCAGCCTCCTTTACACACCAGCTACACATCAATTGCAATCTGTCGGTGACTTTGTCAAGAAAATGGACGTACCGCACCCCGAGAAACTGTGCTTGTCTGGAGGCGTCAAGATCTTTCCATTGCAAAAGTTCAGTTTCGCTTAGAATTCTTCTTGCAAATCTCTCGGGATCCCTTCGTCCTAGCAGATTGGCGATGCGGGGTAAGTGGACAAGGTCTACACCAATTCCAAGGATGGTCACGGTCATTTTGAAAAGTGACAGCGGCCCGCTTTCATTTGACTGAGCTTCGGGCCGTTGTTCTACTCATTGACACCAGAGGCAGACGCATGAAAGCATCAACAGCCTATATAGCTGCTGCTACAAATCGCTTTAACCAGGCAGCAGATGTAAATCCTTCCTCTAACCTGATCGCATTTGCTTCGTCTCGATTACTTGCATTGTGGAACCTCAACGTGAGTGCATCTCCTAAGTCCTTTTCGAATCTGCTGTTCTAACACGATATATAGACGCCAAATGATGAAGGAATATATTGCGCACTTCCAGGCAATCAGACCCTGATTACTTGCGTGAAGTTTCTGGCAGACGACGTTTTCGTTTCAACGTCTGATGCAGGCTTGCTCACTCTCTGGAAGAAATCATCTCAGGCAGGCAAGGATGGTTTATTTTCCTGGTAAAAGCTGATAAGATTTTTTTTTTTCAGTGGAGGAGCATTGTCACTGTCCAAGCTCATTCGAAATCGATATCCACTGTTAGTGTTCTGGACGATTACATAGTGACAGGGTCATCGGATTCCTCAATCAAAGTCTGGAGGGTTGTCGAGGAAAATATGAAATGTAATAGTGATTCATTTAACTTGTATTTAAACGCTGAACCTTGTTATAGATGAATTCATACAGAATCAAATATTCGATTTGAAGGGGAAATTACCTGTTGTTTCAGCGCTTGCGAAGTTGCCTCAATCTGATGGTACATGTTTATTGCTCAAGAAGATTTGTTTTGACCAATTACCAGCCCTCCTTCTTGCCGTGGGTGGGACCGACAGTAAAATCCAACTGTGGGTTTGTTCCGAGGAACAGGTGGGCAAATCCTTTGCCCTCATCTCGTCAAATTAATTAAAAGTTGAAAGTTTGTCCACTCTGCAACACTGTCAGGTCATGAAGACTGGATACGCAGCCTTGCATTTAAGCACCAAACCACTGGAGACGTTGCTCTTGTCTTGGCGTCGGGGTCGCAGGATGCGACAATCCGACTTTGGAACATTGAACGTAGGAAGAAAATCCTAACAAATTCCGCCGAAGATCTTGTAGATGACCTTCTCGATAACTTCGAAACATCGCTCGGCGACCTTGGAGAAAATGAGGAAGGAGGGAAGCAGATATCACTAAAGCATCACATTATCACCGTCAAAACGAAATCTGAAAGGCATCTAGATATTTTATTTCTTGATTCATCCGATTGATTCATTTTCAGTTCTCAGCAATACTCTGTTACATTCGATGCCCTTCTAGTTGGTCACGAAGCCGGAATAACATCCCTTTCATGGCGACCCGATGTATCAGGGCCCCCGACATTGCTATCGACATCGACTGATTCATCTCTAATTCTCTGGTCCCCGTCAGCGGTTGATGCAACTAACAACAATTCTTCGATCTGGATAAATCGGCAACGCTTTGGGGACGTCGGCGGTCAAAGGCTCGGAGGATTCACTGGGGGCTTGTGGGCAAAAAGTGGCACACAAGTGCTCGCATGGGGTTGGTCTGGCGGCTGGCGGCGTTGGTGTTGCACCTTGGCAGATGATACATTGTTTGAAACATGGAACGAAACCGGCGCGATCACTGGTCATAATGGTCCTGTCAAGGGCCTCGATTGGAGTCCCGATGGTAACTATCTGATTTCTTCAAGGTATGTGCCTTTTCCTCTCTTGTTTGGTGCCTCAAATCTGAATTTGAATGTAGCCTTGACCAGACAACCCGGATCCATGGGTCCGTACAGTCGTCCAATGGTGGAGTGTCATGGCATGAAATTGCTCGACCCCAAGTTCATGGTTATGATCTTCTGAACGTAGTCTTCATCAGCCCACTGAAGTTCGCAAGCATTGCAGACGAAAAAGTTGTTCGAGTGTTCGAAGCATCTCGAGGTTTCGTGGAACTTACAGAAAGGCTCGGCATCGCAAAATTTAGTGACGAAGAGGTGGGCGTTTTCTCAGGTACCCTGCAGGATTCTCGTTTCTGATATATATTCCAGAAATTGAGACCGGCAGCCGCTAATGTGCCTCCACTCGGGTTATCAAACAAAGCAATCCCTGATGGTGGGTTCTGGATATTTGTTTCTGCGATCGATTCTTTAAACTTCTATCAGGACCCCAAGAATTGCTTGGGGGGTTTGATTCATCGAGAAGACCATTCGATGGCGAGCTGGCTTCGGTAACTCTTTGGCCTGAAGTCGAGAAAATCTTCGGCCATGGGTATGAGGTACAGTTTCCGAATGCAATTTTCGGATCAAAACAATGTTACTCACAACCTTTCAAGTTACTAACGCTCGGCGTTTCCACCGACCGAAAGCTTATAGCAACGGCTTGCAAAGCTACCAATGCTGAACATGCTGTCGTTAGAGTTTATGATACCGAGCGTTATCATATCGTCGGAGAACCTTTGCACGGTCATGTTTTGTCTGTTACACGCATATCGTTCAGCCCTGATGACAAGTACATTCTGACGGTTTCACGGGATCGATCTTGGAGACTGTTTGAAATACAGGAAGGTGGAGGTAGGTAAAATGTGGTGAGTTTAAAACTATTGCTGACATATATTCAGGCTACAAACCTGTCGCTGCGGATAAATCGCACGGTCGTATCATCTGGGATTGTGTGTGGTCAAAAGAAGGAGACATCTTCGCAACCGCATCTCGAGACAAGACAGTAAAAATTTGGTACCAGGAGAAGGGCAACTGGAGTGCTGTAGTTTCAATAAAGACTCAACAAGCTGCTACAGCCGTTGCTCTTACCTCAACAGACCAACGGAAGAGGTGGGATTCCAATATATAATTGTGTTAATCTGAGACACTCCTCATACAGGCGACATTTGGCAATCGGTCTCGAAACCGGAGCAATCTTAATTTATTCCAGTTTGTTGGATTCCATAAAAGACTGGAAGCTTGAAGAAACCATTACTTCCGAGTATGCAATTTGAACACACATTTACTTGTTCTGACACATTCTACAGCCTGGCGCATGTTGACCATATTCACCGAATGGTTTGGCGTCCTTCGGCAAGCGACCCACACGAATTAGCAACGTGTAGCGATGATGGCACATTGCGAATTCTTAGAGTGCAGCTGAATTCGGAATAAGGAAAGCACCGAACCAATTGAGCTAACTTGAAAATACTACATATCGCAGAGGTAATGACAATGGGAAGACTTTGCTACACTGCGTTGTAATCAAATAATACAACATTTGGGGATGATAGAAAAACAGTTGAAGAGCTACGGCAGGTAACGTAAGGAGTATTGTAAGGGTATAGAACACACAATTGATAGCAAGAAGCAGGATGGCATGAACACATGCAAAGTAAGGATACATTCGAGAAGCTTGAATTTAGACGACTTCGCGGAGACTCATGGGAACTTCGGGCTGGAAGAAGGGTTTGGATTATGCAGTGCGTCAAACTGAAACAAAAACTCACGCATTTAATTCTGGTAATTTGATGTCAGTGGAGTGTCGAAAATTATCGAGGGAAGAACTCACTTATAGAAGCACTCTATAGATCGCAGCATTTCGACATCACCGCCAGTAGCAGTCACAAAATTGACGACAACGCCCGCTCGCGAATAATTAGAAGCAATGGCAGGTGCGACACTATAATAATAAAAGGAGATGAGAATGATCCCACAAGCAAAGACTACCTCACTAACCGCAGCGAGTATTCCTCGACTGCTTTCGGAAGGTCTATCAAAGCCCAGTCAGATAACATTTGTTGACGAGTGACATATGGTAGGCTCACCATAGTTTATCACGAGAGGGATATGAGGTGTTTCTCCAGTTTTGAGTTGCACGTCATAGACAACCAAAACTTTCATGTTGGTTTGTCTCAAAATGGTCGAAGCATTTCTAAACTTGTTCAGCGCCGCCATTCGAGTAACGGTATTCATATCCCCATGCTAGATAATGATGCAGTATATCAGAAAGCTTGCGCAAAAGCAAAGCATAATTTAGGTCTCACCAAAGAAATAGGTTCAAATCCGCGGGAAGCCAGCTTGTACACAACTGAATCGAGTGCAGTCATCCCACCTACATGAACGACCGCATGACTGATTTCCACATCATCCAAGACATCAGCAAGGGCGTCAAGCTTCCATTCGCGTGCTTGAGCGGTCTCTGCGCTGGAGGTATTCCTACCAGATCCGATGATACCCAATCCCCCGCTGTGCGCAGAAGCCTTGGGTTCTGCACGACCACCAGCTTGAAAGGCGAGATAGAGGTAGAATTGACGAAGGCCGCGGGAGCCTTGATTAGTCTCTGAATTTGAAGCATTGCCATCCCGACGGACAAGAACCCGAACAGGTTCTCGTAGTTGAATCGCGCTCGCGAGGTTGAGAACATCCTGCGGAACGGTGTTGGAGAAGAGGGCTGTTTGGCGCTCGCTAGCTTGGTTAGGAGGAGTACCAGAGGTTGGTGTAGGAGGGTCACCCGGAGGGCCTGGAGAGGATACAGCGGTAGAGTATCTTCGCCCAGTATTATGTAATGCAGAGGGCGTTGGTTGACCTGCTTGATCGAATGGCGGAGTGAAAGTGCTCGAAGAACTACTATTAGAAGAATTAGTGGCACTGGTGGGATTTGCAGCAGGTCGGGAGCGGGGAAGGGGCAATAATTTTACAATGCTGAAGACAAACTCGTGAAGATTGCGAGCAATTAGCTGGTCGACCTCATCAAGTACGAGGAACCGCACGTCCGATCCACTGAGGCCACCAGGAGTTGTGAAGAGAGCGTGAAGTTTCTGAGGTGTTCCACAGATTATATGAGGTATGTTTTGTTGGAGAAGACGGAGTTCTTGAACTAATTCACTGTTGACAGGGGCCGTTCCTACACCCAATGCAGATTTTATTCCAATTGGTCCGCCCAAGTCTCTGATCATCCGCTGGGCTTGAGTAGCTTGATCCAAAGTCGTTGAAACCAGAATAACGATAGGTCCGCGAGTCTGACGTGTACTCATAGTAGCAAACGCGACCTGTATAGCCGGAATAACATAGGCAGCAATACGTTCTTGCGTGGGTGGTGCCTGAGCAATGATATCGGCCCCTTTCAGCAAGAAAGGAAGAGCCCGCTGTTGTATCTTATTCGGTGGACCAACACTACAAAAAGGTCAATGATGGTCACGAAGGACACTGTTTTACGTCAAACATACCCGAACTTGGTAAGAGATCGCAATAGTTCGGGAGCCAGATTCAATTGCTCCCATTTCGTCATTACAGCGCCATTGTCCCTTGGACTACCTCCAGACAAAGGATCGCCCAAAGGGTCGAATACCTAGAACGTATATTCAGATATCAACCTTTATAAAGTGAATCAACTTGTAATACTTACACCTCCTGAATCACGTCTCACCAATCCCGAGGATCGACGTTTATTGCCAACTTCTTGAGCGGAAGGACGCAAGGGTAGCTCTAAAGTCCCAGAAGACCACATACGCGAGCCCTGGCGGGACTGCCTGATGTCCGGTCGACCTGGCAGGGTATGGCCGAGAATTGCGCCATGGTTGGGAGTTGATGGGGCCATCATCTGATTTGGAGCAATTTCCAAAGGGGCATTGCTGAGGCCGATGATAGAACTTCGTCCGTCTGGGGATGTTAGGCTCTGCTGTTGCATTTGCTGAGTTTGAAGAGCGAGGAGCTGCCCAACGGAGGATGTGAGTGTGCTCAAGCGATCCGATATGGACGAAATGTCATCACTAGAAGCGGCTTGGTTGGGAGCAATGTTACCAAGAGACGGACGTGGTTGCAGGGAGGCTGAATTAGGAGAAAATGGGTCTTTGAATTCTGGTTGGCTGCTGGACACGGCACGTTCTATGAGGACATTGACCTTCCGGTTGAGATCCGACACATCTTGTTGAATTTCTCGCGACACATATTCGCAGCGTATTATGCGATCGAGGATGTCTTGGATCAGAGGGGAAGCTCTGAGTTGCGCCTCTAAATTCTGGATTGGAGACTCGGTGACGGGGGTTGCACGGTTGTTGGACTCGTGAGACGGAACGGGTGAACATGAGGAGAACGATGAGACTGAAGTGGTCCTCCCTGCACTACTCAACGCAATGGGAATAAAAGAAGCAGATTGCTCAATGGGCAGTTGCTTCAGTTGTTGAAATGGTAGCTGACGAGCAGCGGAGAAATTAGCCGAGCTTGGCGTCTGATGTCCGCTTCTGGTGAGATGGTCGTCTTCCTCTACATACGACCTCTCATCTTTCTCTGGTAGGGTCCCCAGCGTGCCAAACATGCTGCCCTCCCGTGTGATGCGCGATTCAACTGCAGGATAAATTTTTTGGGCGTCTGTCTGACGGAGAGTAGGCGACTGGCGGGGGTTATCAGCTTCGAGAACTGAAGGCGATTGCTGGCGTACGGCGTTTTGCCTTTCGAGATGGGGAGAGGGACTGGGGGTAGATCTCATAGAACGGTATTCCGAGGAGGTGGACATGGTGTTCGAGGATAGAGAACTGCGATCCTGGCCATGGAACGCCCTCTGCCCACTGAAACCCAGGTTAAAGATGCTTCCGTTTGCTTCGTTATCTGGGGTGTTGCGCAGACCACCGGGGAAGAAAGGCATGGAAGTTGGGTTCAGAGCAGCGCTCTTGGCCATGACTGTAGGAGGATGAGGAACAGGTCGACAGTCCGGAATCCGAATCGATCTTGTTCAACATTAATGTTAGTAAGCCACAAGGGTGAGCGTATATCTGCACGGACCGGTATAAACTCTCGTGAAAGGCGCAATCAGGTAGAATCCATACAGGCAGCAGCCGATTGACTGCAGGAAGTGATGGAATCGAGGAAGAACAACGGCCTCCGGGGACGAGAACTGCAACCTACGCACGAAATGTAATGGGCTTTGATGCGTACACAGACATCAACTTTCATGGCTATAATTGTACAGAATACATAAATTGATACAAAATACAAAGGAGTGTGTATGTGCTTGAGATAATTGAAGGAATGTGTGTGCGTGAGTATGGGTACGTTGCATAGATGATGGGGTGATTAGAAAATGCCCTTGGAGAAAGAAATACCGTATACATGGTGCCGGTTGTTTGAGTACTCGATAGATGGCTCGGTGTCTTGACGAACGAGGGGGCTAACCCACCGTCAATTACTGATATTTAGAGATGTGAAAGCACGTACTGTCCACGATGTGATGATTTTTCGGGCGAAGCCTGGTTTCCTTTAGATTCTTCCAACCGCACTGGTGCAATCGCTTCAGTCTGTTTTCCGAGAGCTACGTAGGCAAAACGCGTACTTTCAAGACCCAGCTTGGCTTCAGGGAGGTCGGCGGCAGATAAGGACACCTATGTTGAAGTATAAGCAAACAAGAAAAGATTGTGTCTTCCGCAGGACGTACAACTAGTTTTCGACCGTCGAGATTTACACCATTGAGGGCCAACGCCTTCCTAGCCGATCTGGGATGGTGGTATCTGACAGTGGCGTAGTGATGATCGCGATTGCTCAGTGCCCCGTCGGGTACAGCAGACCTGCTGACGAACAGGCCGGCGCTACAGCGAACGATGGTTTGTTCGATAGGGCCAATTTTCCTGAAGAGTTGGGCGACTTTCTCGTTGCGAGTTCCAGGTAAGAGCTGCAATTGGGTATACATAAGAGAAGGGGGAGGATGATGAGGCACATACATTTCCAATGTACACGGTTGTGAAAGGAACTGGTTTGCGGGAGTACTGTATCCTGATGCGCTTCTCCTCCTTCTTCTTGGCCTGGGTGGCTTTGGATTCCTTGATGTGCTGGACGCGGGCGCTTCTTCGAATGGGGGGTGCAGTGGTGGCCTTCTACAGACAGCGGTCAGTTGGGGCGATGGGTGAATGCAAATGGCACAGACTGGTCTCGAGCAGGCCGACAAGAGGGAGCTGGAGGAGGCGGAGGGACAAACGAAACGCATTTGTGGCTGGTAGAGTGCAGCCCGTCCCTGTTGTTTTAAGGCGAGATGGGGGTCAAGGCGGTGGCCTGGGATGTGAACAATGGATGCATGATTCTCAACAAAACGTCCAAATTCAGGCTGGTAACCGGGTAGTCCCCAATTAGGAAACACAACGGGCCTGCTCAGTGCTGCGACCATGGCCAATATACATGTGTCCCTCTATCGCGCCGTGCTCAGAGAGCTCAGACAATCCGTATGTCGGTCTGCTGTCTCGCCACAACATGCTCACCGTTTGCGCAGGTTCACCCCCCACGACGAGTCAGCCGCACTATCACTGCCCATTTCCGGGCATTGGCTCAAAGGGCCGCAAATGACAACCACCACGTCAGACTCGATGTCGAAAACGCGATCCATTTCCTACGCGCACAGAGGGAGCACAACGTCAGTCCCATTCCCTCTTTGTCTCTTGTATTCTAAGATGTCACACAGCGTCTGTTGGAGAGGTATAACCCTCTGTTCGACCTGACTTCCCAGGAACGGGTCGCGGCCACTGCGCACAGAGTTGGTCTGAACATGCCCAAGACATACATATGATATGAATATGGCCCGTAAATAAAACCCAACAGATCATAAAATGTCCCAATTAATTTTTGTCGTTACATGTTTCTTGCCCGCCTCCGCCGTATCTACTTGCGCTTTATGACTACTGCCGAATTTACAACAAAAGTCTTGAGTTGTGACCCATCTACTATCGCATTTTTACCTTCGTCCGATGTCCCCCAGATCACCGACCAAGACACCGTCCATGTCTTGCTGTCCGCTGCACACCACCTCGTGAACTTGACTCATCCCGTGGTCTTCCCAACAGAAACAGTCTACGGTTTGGGTGCCTTGGCTTTAGACCCTTCCGCCGCAGCAAAAATATTTTCTACAAAAGGCCGTCCACCCGACAATCCACTCATCGTCCATGTCTCGTCCATGAATATGCTTCGCTCTCTCCTTCCCTCGGGTTATCATATCCCATTGTCCTACAATGTCCTCATGGAACACTTTTGGCCTGGTCCATTGACTCTTCTCTTCCCCCGCAATCCAGATGTGGTACCAACCATCATCACCGCAAACCAACCTACCGTCGCAATCCGAATGCCATCCCATCCGGTCGCGCGAGCTTTGATTGCAGTCGCCAATGCTCCTCTCGCTGCCCCCAGTGCCAACACCTCAGGCAAACCGAGCCCCACCAAAGCAGAGCACGTATACCAAGATTTGAAGGGCAAGGTGAGCTTGATACTCGACGGCGGTCCTTGCGCAGTCGGCCTGGAGAGCACCGTAGTCGATGGTTTGCATCAAGACGGGCACATCAGAGTCTTGCGGCCAGGGGGGATTACCGTGGAGGACATCGAGAGGGTTCTACGACTCCATATTCACGACATCGCAAATATTCCAAAAGTTCTCGTCCACAACCGAGACTATGCAGATGACAGACTAGAGGCTGCGCCGACAACCCCAGGAATGAAGTATCGTCACTATTCGCCCTCTGTCCCTGTAACGTTGCTCTTAACACGACCAAGTGTTGAACCTGCCACTGGTTTCTCTGATTACGTTCACTCACTCAAAATCTCTTCCGGTTATGGCAAATTGATGATTGGCGTTTTGGCTGCAACAGACTCAAATTTATGGGAAGCTTTGGATTCTATCAAGAACATTTCATGGTCACGCTATCCATTGGGACCCCTTGCCGAACCCAATGTGATAGCTCATAATCTTTTCGATGGTCTGCTCTCTTTAGAAAAGGGTGGCGTAGAGCTCATATTTATCGAAGAAATTGATGAAGTACGAGAGGGCCATGCCGTAATGAATCGCGTTCGTAAGGCCGCCAGCGAGAGCATTCGCATCGAATTAGACAAGTATGGTTTCGTTTATATTTCTTCTATAATTTTCCCCTCATGTCCCTCTCCAGGATGGCGTGCTAATTGCAATTTTATACCCAATAGTTACCCTGAAAATGTAGGTTCAAATCGATCATTTGTTTTGACGTTACTGACAACTTCAGAAGGTGTTGTAGAACATTAACCATTTAGAGAACCTTGCGGGGACATATATCACTATTCACATTTTCCGTCCTGTCAGGGTAGAATCCTTCACATTGACACTTGTGGTGTGGCCACGATGCAATCACGTGATTAAATTCGGCTGCTTTGGGTCCTCAATCGATGGCTTTCGTCGTCCCTAGGTGGTACTGGGCTTGAGGTGGGGTTCTAGAACTGACGTCCTGACTAAATACTGGACCGTTCTACAGCCAACCACTAGGTGGGGATTGATTCCTCCAGCGACTGATATCTGATCATGAATTTCTACAGTAAGTGCATCTTCGCGCGTTCAAGCCAAGGTTGTTTACGATTTCACGGTTAGACCAGGACATTCCAGAGCAAGCTATCTCCACATCCCCAGATAATGTATGTTCACCCCATACACTAAATTCTGAATAATTAAAACGATTCTTTCACAGCCAACCTCTCTATCTTCTCATAAAGTGAACCCGATTGACCAGTATGCCTTGCGAGCCCACGTAGATGCTTCATATGGTTTTGCTCAGTCGGAAGGCACCAGTTTACCCTCCGATAATCAACAATTCTTCTCCCCTGTCATGGAGGCGCCTTCTACCATCACCGCCAAAGCCCAGGCTTTACCCCGCACATCTCGGCCATCGAATGCCTTTATGATTTTCCGCTCAGATTTCGTCAAGCAACACAAGCTCGCTGGACGGCGCCAACAAGAACTGAGCGTTATGGCAGCCTGCGCCTGGCGGGCGCTGGGTACTGACGGCCAGACTGGGTGGTACGAAAAGGCAGCGCTGGCTAAAGGCCAATACGACATCAACCCGGAGCTCAAGGCCCCACGTCAACGGCCGAAGCCTTATCGCCCGCGAGCCAATGCCCGTGATGTCGTACTTACGGACACTATACGCCCTGTCAGGGAAAAATATGCCACAGTCAGTCCTGCGCTTTCTGCGCGGCGCGGGATGAGGAAGAGTATGGAACAGCCAATAATACCTCCTTCCACTCCCGTACAAGATCCTATTCATACCGCGCAAAGCTCAGACACTGGCACGTCTTCATCGGCCTTGGCACATGCACTCCACCCCCTTTCAATCTTCTCTGGCCACCAACATTACTCACAAGTCGAGATTAACACCTCAGTCAGTGCTCCCGCCTTTCATGTGTCGCATTTCTGACGAGTCATTTGATAGCCCACATCAAGTGATAAGTCCTACGGAGGCTCGAACGTTCAGCAGTGGTCCAGAATAAGCCATTTCGACTACGTCGTTCCCACTCCTATTTCCACTACGGTTTCTGGTGGTGCACCTTCTTCACCCTGTGACAGTTTCTCTCCTCAAGATTTTTCAAGCTTTCCCAGTCCAACTCAATACCCAAGTCCAGTGTCGCCGAGCGACTGGGGCAATAATAGGTTTGCTGAGCCGCATTACAATCCTCCCAATGCTCTGCCAACAGGCGCCAGGTACGGCCCTGTACGAATGTATGACGAACACAGCTCTCGACAAGATCATTTTCACAGACATGACCATTTCTTCTGACGATTTTCAGCTCCCAATTCCACACTCGTATCCAGAGTTAGAAACTACACCCTTTTCTATCTTTTTTCTTTTTTGGTTGCATTTTTGTAGTACCAGAATCATATCGTAGACTTGCACAGGCAAAATCAGGCATTATTACAAACGTGCTTTACCACCAGTCTGAGTGATACGAGATACAAGCTTTTCCAACTTGTCGTCCAGCAACTTTATCAAGCTGGTATCATGCTTCTCGTCTGGGCGGATCATGACGCTTGAAGGGTGATAATAAGCAACAATCGTTCCCTTCCTCTCTGGTAATTCAGCAATCGTCAACCTGAGAGGGACATGAAGGGCCGCAAAAGGGTTGTCTCGCAGGATCGATTTCGCAATGAGAGGATTCCCAATAACGTAGACCAAGAGTTTCGGCTGTTTCTCGGCCTTTTCGAGGTGATTGTACGAGGTTTCCGAGAAATAACTGTGGAGTGGTGTCAACAAGCCTATTTCGGGCCAAGAAGAAAAAGGGGGGGAAACATACAGGAAACCGGATTCGCCGAGGCTGTTGTGAATTAGAGCGACCAGTTCGGCTTGGTCTTTGGAAGCTTTGATACGTGGCACAATGTCTGCGCTTCCTTCCTTGTTTGTTTCTTTGTCAAGGCGCGAAACGACATGTTCGAATGGGAGGGATGTATGAACTTTGATGAGTTGTGCGACAAGAGGGGTAATGGTTTGGGACATTATTTTTTTTTGTACGTGTGTTGTGTTGTCAATTGTGAAGGGTTTGAAGAGCGAAAGAGTGGGAATGTTACCCTGAAGACATTTACTCGTACCCCGCCCATTTCGGTCGAGATCGATAATCACTCCGCAGGATGTGTAACCCGGAATTGAAGAATTAGCATTGATTTTCTGTGATTGAGATACATGAAAGTCATGTCCCGAGAGACAGTGGGAAATCACAGGAATGAGGGGCGTCGGAGACCGTGATTCAGGGTTGCTCTTGTCTTTTTGAGGAGAATCTCTACGAGAATCAATACAGGACGTTCCAGACAAGATACAGAGCTCAGCTCACGTAAAACGGCGATTATGTCGGTGATTGTTTTGATCACGTGGTGCGTCTAATTTTCTGAAGTTGCAGTCTTCCTCCATTCCCAAATAAACTCTGGTTCTAACTGCGATTCATCGACATGCCCCGAAGCGCCAGGGCTAGTGGACACTCTGTAGACGAGCTTTTACGAAGACAAGAAGGCCATGCTCGAAAGAAGCGGAGACTTTCTGATTCTGATTCCGAGAGACTTGTAGCACATTCTTCGGACACAGATCGCGTCGAGGTTGATAGCGACCCAGATTCAGATACATCAGGAGAAACAGACCGACCCAGCTTTGTAGTTGAAGATCGATTAACCTCTGTTCGACCTCCAAAGTCTTCAAGTGTACCGACCTCGAAAACAAGACAGACTACATTTGGTTCACTTGGAATATCTTCGCCTCTGCAGGGAGCACTGACTGGCATGTCTATAAAAGTTCCGACAGAGGTTCAAACGGCTTGTATTCCGCCACTACTCGCAGGCAAGTCGCAGGGAGATGCTGAGTATTTCTTTATGAATAACTCTAATTTGTCAGGCAGGGATTGCATTGGAAATGCGCAGACAGGCTCTGGTAAAACCATTGCATTTGCTATACCCATTCTTCAAAGACTTTCAATTGATCCATACGGTATTTTTGCCCTTGTTTTAACGCCCACGAGGTAAGGAAGTGGTTTGGAGATTCTTGTTTTCATCTCGAGATTTTTACCCCACAGAGAATTAGCCTTCCAGATCTCGGAACAATTCGCTGTGCTTGGTGCTCCTTTAAATATCCGCACGGCTGTTGTGGTTGGAGGAATGGACATGATGGCTCAAGCCCTGGAGCTCAGCCACCGTCCTCATGTTGTGATCGCGACTCCTGGTAGAATGGTAGATCACCTAAAAAGTTCAAGTGGGGAATGGGATCTATCGAGAATTAAATTCCTGGTGAGTCACAATGCTTTGAGGGGCCTGTGATAACCAATTCACCTGCACACGATAACCACCAGGTACTTGATGAAGCAGATCGGCTTTTGACATCGACTTTTACACCCGAATTGACATATTTGTTCGATATTCTGCCACGCGACCGGCAGACGTGTTTATTTACGGCGACACTTACACCGTCAATAGAGGCGTTGGCCATCGCGCCACCTCGATTGGGAAAGGAAAAACCGTTTGTTCATCGGATGCGGGAGGTGTAAGTCAGATGATCGTATACTATACAAGGTATCTCATGGCAAAGATAGGGTGGAAACGGTCTCGACCCTAAAGCAACACTATATCCTCGTGCCGTCGCATGTGCGGGAGGCTTACCTTTATCATATTCTCTGCAATCCTCCTGAAACGACGCTGCATCTCCGACGGGCCCCACCTGAGCCACCCGCGATTCATAAGGCAAAACCAAAGAAGGCGAAGATTGAGCGCGCAGCAGAGGGGCCGGAGCAGCCGCCACCGACCATTATCTTCTGCACGAAACCGCGGACGGCTGCGTATCTGACGATTCTGCTGAAGACGCTGTCTATTCGCAGTACTGCACTGCATTCTCGACTGACGCAGAGAGAGCGACTGAATTCATTGTCGCTGTTCCGAGCATCGGTGGTGCCGGTGCTGGTGTCTACGGATGTGGGCGCACGGGGACTGGACATCGAGGAGGTTGGGCTGGTGATCAACTGGGATCTGCCCTGTGAACCCGAAGAGTACACGCACCGTGTCGGACGGACGGCACGAGCAGGTCGGTGTGGAATGGCAATCAGTTTTGTTACGGAAAGAGATGAAGAGCGGGTGTTGAAAATTGAAGAGCGAATTGGTAAAAGTTTCATATGTGTGGGGTATTGGATGGATATTGACGCCCGACAGGCACGCGAATGGAGGAAATGAGGATATGTGAGGAGAAAGTGCTGGGGAAACTGAACGCAGTTTCGACGGCTAAACGACTGGCAAGCATGGTGCGTCTAGAAAGTGTCTGCCGAGAGCCATGTTTTTATGTGGGACAGGAACTGCACGATTCTAATTTTGGGAAGCGCGAGGAGATTCATAGGATGAAGGATGTAGATAGACTGTGAATAACATATGAATAACATATGAAATTGAATTCCAGCCTGAAAAACATGATCGTCCCAATTCGTCCCTTCTCCTCCACCCTCATGGACATCGTCAACCCATCCACCTGGGACTCTGTTCTCCAGTTCGTCGCCGATCCCCTCGACCTCGACTTCTCTGAAAAGGCCGGCGTCACCAGAACCCTTATCCAGGTACCGACTCCACCGGTGAGCACACAATAGCCTCCTCTCCTCCCATTCCGCTCATCTCCCCCAGCAATCCCACAACGGCACCCCTGTCGTCGACGACCGCGAAGACGCAACCACCCTGCTCTCTGTATCCACCACCTTCTACCCCGCCGCCCAGCATCTGCCCATCCAGCCGGACACGATTCTCCTCTCAACCGATGGCGTCTTCTTCTATGTTCACTCCCAGTTCCTCTTGACTGCTTCAGAGAATGCCTTCATGGGTGTCCTGCCCGCCTCTTCCTCCACCTCTCCAGATCAGGAGCCTGTGATATCATTGCCAGACGACTCCGAGGTATTGAACGTCATCCTCCACACCATCTACGAGATGTCTTGCGCACAGTACTCGCCCTCCTTCGAAATCCTCGTCACCGCCGTCAGTCGTCTCCATGCATACGGTATCGTGCCCAAAACAAGAATCGCCCCTTCCGCTCCACTTTTCTCCCTGCTCCTCTCTTACGCTCCTCTCCATCCTCTCGATCTATATGCGCTCGCAGCCACACATGACTTGTATGACCTCGCTGTCTCAACTTCCTCCCACCTGCTTTCCTTCCCACTCGCGTCCCTCACTGACGAAATGGCAGGACATATCGGCCCCGTGTATCTGAAACGACTGTTCTTCCTGCACTTTGGTAGATCCGACGCACTAAAAAGGGTTCTACTTCCTCCCCCGCATCCTCATGCCCCAACCCCGGATTGTGATTTCACGGAGCAGAAGAAATTAACCCGAGCATGGGCGCTTGCCTCTGCTTATCTTGCCTGGGACGCAAGACCCGGTAAAACTCGTTTCTCTGACTCACTTGGACGCAAATTAACGCGTTTTAACTAGATTTATCGACGAGTACAATGGAATCAGCGCTGCGGCCGCTGGCAGAGCACCTTACCTGCGAGCACTGTCAACAGGCACTGCGGGATAGGATTAAAAACCTGGTCGTACAATGGTCTGTTGTCAAAGTGCGTCCTGTCTGATAATTCACGCGTTTCTGTTCACTCATTCCATTGCAGAGGACAATTTGACTGTTTCGTTTAAGAAAATATTATCTTGTCTTCTTTTGAAGACTATCATATCGCCGAACACTTCGACGATGGTACGTTCACTCATAATATTCGCATTCATTCATACGTAAGGCTGTCCTCGCATCTTTCTGTATAATTACTGCCCACAAACATGGAGTAGATACCCCAAAAACATGTATCACTTTTTCATTCTCAGCATGGGCGTACTCGTCGCACTCTCGAGTCTCTTCTTATGTTAGCACTTTACCATATTACCTACTAGTATCCGGTACGGCCCCTGTTGTCTACGCACCTCCATCATTCTTTTATTGCAGCTGTTTTCTCCTCCACAATGTAGCCCCACCTCCAGTCTCGAAAAAAACACACCCACACATGATTTTGTATAATTTGTAATAGAACAATGTGAACACGCAGGATTCGCGGAGACTTGGTTCACTCTACAGATTCCAAAATTTGGTCTTTCCACAAGATACATAATACGGAACACATGGTATATCTGTTTGGGGTTTATCGCCCCTTCAAGTCTTCTGCCAAGATCGCATCATTCAATTCGTCTAGTGGGGCCAGTTCCTTTCGGTCGACAAGGTCAAACTTGAAAACAATCAGCTTAGCGATCCGATCTATGAGTGGAACAAACCTCGTGGATAAACAAGAAAAAGTGCTTATAACTCGTATTTAGGTGTGCTGGAAAACAGACGGTATTTGTATTGAGTTCTGAATATGGAAATAAACTGATGGCGCAAACCTTCTATTCCAAGAGCGCAGATATGATCGAAGTGGCTGCTGTATATGTGGGCATACACCCGAAAGAGGCGTCTGACAATGGTCCTGACCGTATCACGGAAGTTCCTTGGAAAGGGAATGCCTATCAAGATGTGTCAGACAAAGTATAGAACAATAAACAATATTTGCCTATCCTGTTGGGAAATACAGATTCGTCGTCGAGCAGGCTTTGTGCCCAATTCATCAAAGCATCAACATATTCTGGAGCAGGTAGCTTTGTTGGGCGCTTGAATTTGACACCATCCTCCCAGAGATATTCGTATCTATCGGGAGCGATCAATATATTGCGATAGGGAGAAAAGACGAAAATTGACGAAACCTTGGACCTGCAGACATGATAGGGCACTGGGCAATGGGTTAAACGGATGATTAGTTCAATGGAGTTAAACAACCACCGGACTTCTGAAGGTATACAGAATTCAGTTATGGTTCCATAAAGCATGTTGAGATGGTTGAAGAAATCAACGGCTAAGGGGAAACACAATCAGGTGTGAGGATCAAATGCAGGCAGGTAAGCGCACTGTGAACTGCAAGCCATTCGTTGAGATCCTCGCCTTCGGGCAACTGTACAGCCAATCGCAAGTTTCCTGAACCCTAGGAAGGGAGGGCCGGTAAGTATAACTCTTGTTGAGTCCTGAGTTCTTACCAGAGTAGCTTCAGCATACTTCCTCAGCTGCCATTGCTTCGTCCCTTCTGGTACATCCTTGCGGGGCTTGAACGTACGAGTCTTGCCACTGTGTATCGGATATTGTGTTATCAGACAGCATTTTGAACGGGAAATGGAAACTCACAGCCCAAAAAACGAAGACATGTCGCGCTCTGATTACAGAGTTCTTGTGCAAGGAGTTGTCTGGTCGGCTATCTCCGAAGCACTTCATCAAAGGTCGACCTATTCTTGGACCCGCCCGTAAGGTAATATATTCATGATCATGATCAAATATGTGGATGCAGGCCCTGTAGTATGGAATGTACCTAATCACAAGGACGGGGTCTCACATTGAGCGCCTTTACCCCAGCCGAAGCAGGAAGCGCGCACCCGACGTAGGGGTACGTAGTGGGCGGTGCCGACAGCCATATAGCTTCTAGACTCTTTGCTTTTCAGATTGGCTTGCCATGTGGACTGGAATGATGGGAGATCTCCACCATTATCTTACTCATCGATAAAAATCCTGGGGAATGTCTCAGAGACGATGACAAACCCTGGGGATCCCAGCACTTATAAAAGCAGGATGTGTTACGAATGATCAGCCTGAAATCAAACGAAAATGCCCTCTGTGCTCTTTGTGTTTACGTCCGTCGGTGAGACCCCCTCAGGAAAACCGACTGTAAGGGCTATTCAATACAAATCTATTTGATCTAATCCTGATTAGGGTTGGTATTTGCCTGAGGCAGCCCACCCATATTACGTCCTGTCTCCTCATGTCGATATCGATTTTGCCTCTCCGGCTGGGCCGAATCCTCCAGTCGATCAATACAGTGTAAAGGTCGGATCTTGGCTCTTTATTTTAAAATTGTGATATAGCTAAACCGAAATCTAGACATTCGCCAGCGACCAAGGGTTCTTGGAGGACGAAACTGTCAAGTCCAAATTGGCGAATGCGAAAAAGCTTTCAGACGTGAAAGCCAAGGATTACGACGCCATATTTTACATCGGCGGTTGTGGTCCTGTGTTCGATCTTGCTCCTGACCCGTTCAATGCAAAGCTCGTTTCGGAGGCAAGTTAGACCGTGCACTCTGTGGCTTGATAAACGTGTCTGACGAACATGTGTTTAGTTTTGGAAAGACGGCAAGATTGTTTCCGCAGTGTGCCATGGACCTGCGTTCGTTCTTCTCCCTTTTCATTTTAATACGACCTAAGTGATCGTGTGGACGAACAGTGCTTTGGTAGGTGCAAAGGACGAATCCGGAAACTCCATCCTCTCCGGAAGGAACGTTACTGGATTCTCCAATCAGGAAGAGGAAATAGCTGGTTGGACCCAAGTTAGTCGCATCTGCGCTGATAGACCTATACTAACGCTTTCGTCAAGTCTCTTCCGTTTTTGTTGGAAGATAGGTTAATCCAACTTGGAGCGAAATATGAAAAGGCCCCTGATCCGTTCGGCGTACGTATTTTTCTCATTTGCAGGGATCTTATCTTGATCGCTTTCTTGAGTAGACCAAGGTTGTAGTCGATGGAAAGCTCTACACGGGTCAGAATCCAAGCTCCGCGAAGACATTGGGCGAAGCTATTCTGAAGGCGCTTGTTCCTTCTTCGATCTGATGGGAACGGAATTCTTAGGTTTGTGGAGTCGCAGGAAAATAAAACGAAGTAGGATTACGATGCTCAAGTAAATGAACACACCGATGAATGTAACAAGCGAGTTAAATGAAAGCAACCGTCATTTTCCAGCCCTTTTTTAATGTGAACCCATCCAATGCGTCTCTTGCTGTTGTAGCTAATTCTGGCGTCTCGTATAAGACTTGAGCCATTTTGACACGGATGCCTTGTGGGTTTAGATCGGGTGACCATGTTACATGTATTCGTTGGAAGCCTTTGTGCCTGAAAATAACATTAGGAAAAAAAAAATCGATTGAAGCTGCACTTACTCTTGGAAAAGCACAGACAGCACGTTGTCTGTCACCTCTTGGGGCAGATTCTGACATAGCAGTCTTGCCGTGGGTTGCTGCACATGTGAAGGTACAATGGGTAGGGCTGCTGCTTGGGGATTGAATGGTGAAAAGCCTGTTTTAATAACATGACGTACATGCATCGTCCTTTTTCTGTGGAGATTCCTCCTCATCGTCGATTTCCATTTCCTCGTCCGAGTCATCAGCCTTTTCTCGTTTAAACTGTCGGTCTGCATCTGACTCGTTATCTCTGGGTCGCTTTCCGCTTTGTGTTATCAGTGCAGAAGCATTCGCTGCGGATGGGGGAACAAAATTGGGATCTTCATTTCGAAGTGTTGCAAATGATTTTGTTTTCGCATAATCGATGTGCTGAGAAGACAGTAAATTGTCATATAGCAGATATGAACGCGTAATGAAGATGCTTACCAGGGGCTTATCGTAGAACATCATCCCCTCGCATGCCCGCATCGCTGAAGTCGCGCTAGCAAGGTCTGTGAACACGAGGAATGCCTGCCCTCTCATTTTCTGGCTTTTTGATGCAACGATATCGATGACTTTGCCATAAGTTGCAAAGAGAGCAAGCAGCTGGAGTTTGAGCTCATCCTTGCTGACCTTATCATTGAGGTTATTGATATACAGAGTAGTATTTGGTTGGTTTGACGACGAGGTCATGGCAATGGGCAGTTAGTGTGAACTTGGAGGGGCGGAGACTGATATGGTGACGATCAGTTTTCGCACGGGTTCAATATGAATAGGACCGACATGGTTTTTCTTTTTTTGACTGGCAACTAATATTTGCTGGCAACTTTGATCATCGTCGTCGTCGTCGACAACGCGCATTGTCCCCCTGCTTGTTTGGCTACCACTTTGACTGCTGGAATTTCTCCAAGTCCTCCAAGTCTATCACTTATTTAGTGGTTCGATAATTTCAAGTTTTGGCCCCTACATCCCAACCCGAACCCACCTCACCAAATGACGCGGTCACAAATTTCCGAGTATCTCGCCCCTTTCTACAGCCTCCAATACCCAACCACGACTCCTGAACACCCAGACTCATTTCCGGACTCAAGATACTACAATGTTGGCAAGCTTGACATTTGTATAATGATCTCAATGATTGCTATTATGGCCATTCTACGCGACGCTCTCCGGTTGGGTTTCTTTGAACCACTTGCAAGGTGGAAGCTCTACAGGGACCTTCGGCGAAAGAGGGAAGCAAGGTTGGCAACCTCAAAATTTGCCAATGGTTTCGCCAATGGAAATGGAAACGCCAATGGACACGCCAATGGACACACCAATGGACACGCCAATGGACACACCAATGGACACACCAATGGACACGCCAATGGACATGCAAATGGACATGGAAATGGAAATGGAAATGGACATGCCAATGGGTACGCGAATGGACATTCCTCCACTTCGACCTCGTGGACTCCAACGAGACGGGAAACCCGGCTGATAGAGCGCAGTGTGATGAGGTTTGCTGAGCAAGGTTGGAATGTTGTCTATTATCCTCTACAGTGGGCGTTTGGAATGGTACGTTTTTGCATTCCTCACCCCTGTCCCAATTTGTCGACAAACTCGTATTCTTTTTTTTTTTTTTGGAAATACAGTACGTGCATGCGAATTTGCCAACCAAGATTTTCGAGCCTTCGGACCTATGGCGGGGGTACCCTCACGTATCATTGGCGGCCCCAATTAAGCTATACTACCTGTCTCAAACTGCCTTTTACAGTCATCAGGTTCTTATCCTCAACGCTGAGGCTCGCCGGAAAGATCACTGGCAAATGATGTCCCACCACATTATCACCGTGACCCTCATGTTGTCGAGCTATTACACCGACTTCACAAGAGTTGGTTGCATCATTATGGTCCTGATGGATTGGTGTGATATTTTTCTACCAGTGCGCGGTTTTCATCTTTTGATTTATTCCACGAAGTCACTCATAACTGATAATTTATCAGTTGGCGAAGATGACCCGATATATTCGTGTTAAGCAGCTGATCACTGACACGATATTTGGATGGTTCATGATCTCCTGGCTTGTCACACGACATTTCCTGTTCATTTTCGTCATCCGGTCGGTGATATTCGATGGCCCTGTTTTCATCGACATTGGTTGGGAAACCGCAGGACCACTATTTTCAATACTATATTCTTCATTCGGCACTTTGTTGCTTGCACTTCAGGTAAGTTGGCAACTTTTCACATCGCATTACGGCTGTCATTCTAATTGTTAATAGGCAATCCAATTGATATGGTTCTGGATGATTTGCAAAGTTGCATGGCGAGTCGCGCGGGGTGTTGGTGCTACTGACGAACGGAGTGACGAAGAGGGAGGAGATTCGTTCGTACTTTTTCTCACTTGGCTGTGTCTACCGCTTATTTACTTATTTTCCAGGAGCACGTCGAAAGACGAGTAGACGAACTGCTACTCGTTGCCCACCTACTTATCTCATATTATCTTAGACGCCAACTGACCAGTATTTATATTATTATTCTGCCAGTGCACGCTCGAATACCTATGGCTGGTTATTTAATGATTTTTTGGACAACGATTTCCGTCTGCGTACTATATACATACCATAGTGGAGTAAATTCAATGTTGAAAGATTAATTGAGAGTGACTGACTACATTAAGCAACTCACCCGAGACCTCGTCAGCTCATAGTAAGAAAGAAAAGAGAGATACAGGACTAAGAAAATGAAAATACATAAAAGAAAAGTAATATTTTAAGCCTGCGGAGTCACGTTGTCTGCCTTATCGGGGTAATGGTTCACAGTGCAAGGGCAATGACTCTCATTCATCAACCCTAACATCTCGCAGTCAGTCGGCCTTTTTCAACATTGAGAGAATATTTGGCTAATTTGTATACTGTTGGCAGACCGATAAAGATAGTGAAGGAAGAGCAAACGAATAATGATGGCCAGCTTTATGAGCTACTTTGGTGCAGGTCGGAAAGACCCCAAGCAGACGGCACGCGATGCGATTATTGGGCTGAGGCAGCAGCTGCAGATGATTGATAAGAAGGAGGAGTATCTGCAGAAGAAGATTGATGATGATCTGAAGAAGGCAAAGGCGAATGCTGTTTCGAACAAGGCGGGTGAGTTGAATCGGGGGGTTTTTCGGTGTGATGGAAGCTGACACTTGGAACAGTGGCAACGGCTGCACTGAAACGAAAGAAACTGGCGGAACAGGAGCTTGACCGACTATCAGGGACCCGTCTACAGATCGAGACACAGGTGAGCACGCTGGAGTCTGCGAATCTCAACGCGGAGACTATGGCTGCGATGAAGAAGGGTGCAGACGCGCTCAAGGTTATTCACAGCAAAGTGTACGTTGTATGCGTTCTTTTAATGCTCTTGGCTGAATAAGGGATTAGGACGATTGGGAAGGTGGATGAGACGATGAATGACGTGAACGAGCAAATAGAGCATGCGATTGAAATTGCAGAGGCACTGGCTAACCCTCTGATGGGACCTGCATTGGACGAGGCGAGTTGTATTTTGGGGTGGAGTTGCGGACACTGATGTATATTCGACAGGACGAAATCATGGCGGAGCTGACGCAGATACAGGAGGACGAGCTGAACGAGCGACTGGCGGGGGCAGACCATGTGCCTGTGCACCGACCCCTGGAGACGGAGACACGCCCGGCAGCAGTGGAGGACGACGAGGACGCACAGCTGAAGGAACTGCAGGCAGCACTTGCGATGTAGAGTAGTGGTGGTAGTAGTCACGTGTAGTGGATATAATGTGCACGTGTGAAATGGAGGTCTGCTGCTACTAGTACGATGAACACGGTGAACTATGTGCTTGGGCCAAGGGACCGCATCGTCTTCCGCGTCGTATGGGACTCGCTCAAGTCTCTCTGCGTCGCCCTCCGCCTCATCCTCCGTCCTGCTCGCTCCTCAGACCCGCCGAGCACAACGTCCCGTCCGACGACCCCCTCCCTCTCCATAAAGCGATCCCCCTTCCAGCCCATGACCCTCGTCCTCGATCTCGACGAAACACTCATCCACTCCACCTCCCGTCCCTACCCGTCCACCACAAATTCATCCCTCCTCAATCTCCCGTCCCTCCGGAGCACCACCTCCAACTCCGCCCCAGGCCAATACATGGTCGATGTCGTCCTCGGCGGCAATTCCACTCTCTACCACGTCTACAAGCGCCCCTTTGTCGATTTCTTCCTCAGGACCGTCTCCGGCTGGTATACCCTCGTCATTTTCACCGCCTCCATGAAAGAGTATGCAGATCCGGTCATCGATTGGCTCGATGCCGGGAGGGGCATTTTGGCCCACAGGTTCTTTCGCGATGTCCGTCTCTTCTTTTCCCTTGTGTCTGTCCGTCTAATGTTCCGTCCCAGTCATGCACACAACTCCCAAACGGATCATACACCAAAGACCTGTCCCTCGTAGATTCTGACCTAGCACGCATATGTCTCATCGACAACTCTCCCATAAGCTACTCCGTCAATCAAGGTTAGCCCCACCTCCCTTTTCGTCTCCCAGCTCATCCCAAAAATCACAGCAAACGGCATCCCAATCGAAGGTTGGACATCCGACCCATCCGACGAAGCCCTCCTCGACCTCTTGCCCATCCTCGACTCTCTCCGTTTCACAAATGACGTACGACACATCCTCGGTCTCCGCAAAATGGGTGCACACCTCGTGCTCTTGGACCACTTACAGGACCAGATCGACAACGATTCATAACAATGTCGCACCCGTTGGATACCAATTAGATCTTGTGCATTTTCATACCAAGATGATTACTTCATTGCATTAACCAACAACGATAATATCCAAATCACTACAGCAGCATACAGTCTCTCTTCAACAAGTCTGACGGACATGTGTATACCTCTTTGTTACCCAATTGCATTTCGTTTTGCACAGCGTTCATCCTGTTACCGAAAATAGACCCCCAAAAACGTTGGTGTTACTGCATTCGGGTACATTGGTTCGAGCTCTATGTACCCTTGAACGTTTATTGGGGTGGGGAGGTGTTCCGGTTACGCCATGAGGGTATGATAATTCTATATATATATCTAATTACCACTAAAAAAGGGTTATGCAAATATTATCAGGACCGAAGTAGGTCTGCTTCATGTCGCCAATCTGTTTCGAGGATCACACCAAGGCGTTCCTGAACGGCAGACATGGTCATTCGGGGCAGGATGAAACTACATATCACAATTCAGTTGTGGCATCAGGTTTTTAACGTGTTTCGCAATAAGTACCTGTCTATAGGGTTCGCCAGGGCGTCTTTGACAGCCTGCACGAATCCTTGGGTGTCACCGCTGAAGACATTGTAGACGTAGGGCGGGCCAAGGTCTCGTAACGCGTCATGTTGGGTTCGCCAGCGCGATTTATCTGTTGGGTTTTCACGGTCCCACTGTACAAAGAAAGATAGAAATGCCAGTCTTGGGTAATTAGAGAGAGAGGACTCACGTCCATGATAGGATTGATAAACGCAACACCCAAACATAACCCGTCGTAAGAACTGGGCGATCTAAAACGCAAGACAGCTGAGCAAATGAGGAAAAGTCGAAACAGAAGGAAAAACGAACATGATAGGATTGCCCATGCCAATTAAAACTCGGCTCTTGGACAGGTGCTGAATAAACGTCGGTTGGTTGATACGGCCGTAATTTGTATAGGTCGAAGGAAGGACCGGCTTGGCTTCTGGATGGTCATTCTCAAAAGAGGCCATGACGAACTTTATACCAGTCGCCGCTGTCACGGCGTCGAAATCGGCCTGGGACCAAGCGGCGTCGAATTGAGATGAGAAGTAGTGCAGGTATTTGGCGAGGATCCACGCTTGGTTCTCTCGTTCGTGGTGTGGAACGAAATGTTGTTGACGGCAGGATTCTTCAATGCTGTAGCCTAGATAGGTGGTCTGGGTGTAAATTTCTGGTGAAAGAATCCATTTGGGGCCCAGGGGATGTGAGGTGGTCCAGAAATATAAGGAAAATATTTTCCAGAGGGGTATGCCTGTGGGATTGGACTCGGAAAGGACACATTTGCGGCGGTCGTTGTGGCAGTCAGAAGTGTCTTTGGAGTCCATGAAGATGAGTTTGACGAGGTCTGGGAACATTTTGTAGAACTGGATGGTGTATTGGACAGAAGGATAGGGCATGTAGAGGATGGTGTACCCCATGTTAGTTAGTGCCAGACTCTTTAAGAATTCTCAGCTTCAATACGAGTTGCATAATCAGCCACGTACTGTGGAGTGTGCCCTGGCGTGCTGAATGAGATATAATAGTAGCAGAGAAATAGAAAAAAAAGCGTTACCAAATGGATTCGCCACCTCTCGAACCCATGATATAATCTCGAAAGTATGACGAAGACAATAAGACGACTAAGTAAATTAAATTTCGAGATAAATTCCCAAATTTTAGAAACAAAAAGAAACGAGCCTTTGGTTTGATTCTGATGGCAAGTTCTGTGCTCCATGCAAGTCACCAAAGCGTGCAACATCCCGTCGTTCTCGCGCAAGACTGGGTCGGCGTCTGGGGGGTCATGTATTGGGAAGAAGGTGTCGCTTAAGGTGATATTATTGTCTGACACAGAGCTTGAGTTGGTGTACCATGATTTGAAGTTGAGATTTGTGGTCAGGAAGGAATTGTGCATCCATAATGATAGAACGGCGGCTGTGGCGACTAAAACTGCGAGTGCCCGCACTAGAAGAGAGTTGAAACTGGAGGTGTATGACAGACTGAATCGCGATGAAATGGAAACGGCGGTGACTCACGAGAGCCTGAGGGGCATTGTACAACATTCAGACAGCTAAAAATACCCTGCCTAAAATTGTTGATCATGATGGTATTGTATTATAATGGTTGCATGGTAAATAAGTATGAAGACATTATAAGTACAGCTGGTCATAAACTGCTATCGGCAATCCAACTTATGTAAATATTCCAACTTTTCAGGATTTCAAGTACTTGCCTTCATTCTCAGGTTGAAACGAATCTGCAACAGAAAATCTCAAATCCTCAGAATCGTCCCAGTCCGACAAATCAGTGCACTCTTCCGTTTCCGCCTCAAGAAAAAAATCTGCCTCCAATCGTCTATGTTCCTCCTCCTCCTCCTCTGCCAGATCCCCAAAAGAGAAGGGCTCAGCAACCTCCTCCAACTCTGCCTCCATCCTCGCCGCAACTTCCTCAGCAACCTGCGCCAGCTCCACGGCATCCGCTTCCCGGCTTGCGGCAGCCTCCATAAGCAACTCCTCATTGATGAAGTCTTCGAACACGGCGTCCATGATTCCCGATCCTATCGCGTGGTTATCTTCTTCCTCAAATGCATTTAGGTCTTCTACGTCTCCAGTTTCGGATTCGAATGGGAAGGACTCCTCCTCTTCGTCCTCTTCTTCGTCTTCGTCTTCTTCTTCCTCCCCGTCTTCGAACTCGTCGTGTTCGTTAGGGTACTCTTCATCATCAGAGTCGTCGTGTTCGTTAGGAACGTACTCTTCATCATCAGACTCGTCATCCGATTCAGAGTCCGGGTAGACGTTTGAGAGGAAGATATTGCGGCAGGTAGGACAACTCCCGTGCTGCAACAAAGTCAGAACAATGGGTTTTTTTAAAAAAAAAAAGGTACGAGCGCGTACCCAGCTTCGTATCCACTGTATCAAACTACCATATGTAAGTCAAGAAACAGGTCAACGGAAATTAACACGTACTCTTTCCTACAAAACACATGACTGCAGCCTTCAAGCTTCGTGATTCCAGCAGGCTCGGATTCTGAACCATCGTCGTCCAAGATGGTCTTGAAGTCTTCAAAGCAGATGGGGCAATAATCGTGTATGTCCACGTCGTCTTTGGTGAGTGTAGGTAGCGAGTCTATGAGACTTGATATTCGTGGATCCATTACTTCAAGTTAGTCGTTAAGCGCGGCAATGTTTACTTGTTCAAGTTATTTTTAGCGCAAACAAGTAAAGTGATGCCTCATGGTTCCCTCGTGATCGCGTTCTTCGCTTTAGATATAGAGTTGGCCAACTTGTTCCCTTCAGCGCTGGTGCTGGTTTGACAGTCTCGGTGTTGTGGTCGTAGCTATTCTACATTGCTAACCACCACTCTCCTTCTCAAAGTACCACCGCAACCGCGCATGCACTCCCCTATGAGTCGTCCACCTGAGGCCGTTTCGAACAGACTGGGAGGGAAAATGCCCCTCCTCATTGTATTCTGGCTGTTTCAAATAGACGAGGAGAGATCTTCTCGTGAGGAGGGAATTCCAATCCCTGCTCTCGTTTTATGAGGTTGTTTCGCACATTAGTAAATGGCAGAGAGTTCTCCCTTATGTCAGATTCCTTTTTCAACATGGCAAGGAATCTGCTTTTCATGGTTATATATTAAATATATTCTTTATATAATATTATGTTATTTTACCACTTGAGATTTGACCAATGACAAGCCCGGTGAGCTTTCAGGCCATCTGTTCTTCATGTATTCACCGTAGGTGTTGATTTCGACGCTGAATGGAAGAGCTCTGCTACAGTCGAAACTGTCTTAACCCATAGCCCTCGGTGGACGTCCAGGGCTATGGGGTACGACAGGTTATGGGGTAGATTAGGTATCTAAAAATAGGCCCCAAAAATTCGAAAATTTTAAATATTCATGTAGTAAAATATCTAATGTGTAAAGTAGTCAGTCATTAATGTATCTTTCAG
>Ga0307517_10002449_pt1 | contig 29668 bp, 34 predicted proteins | sample 23_EM_MG_FD_194515 | JGI IMG/M metagenome (GOLD analysis project Ga0307517, IMG submission 194515) | Populus trichocarpa ectomycorrhiza microbial communities from riparian zone in the Pacific Northwest, United States - 23_EM | ecosystem: Host-associated > Plants > Roots > Unclassified | place... | reverse complement strand
GTTCGCACTCAGGTGAAGTTCGCAGAGTTGCGGGCAAGGTACTTAGTTAGTATAGAGTTAGCATGTATACCGCGATTGCTCAGACGCGGAATATAAATATCGAAGCATCTTCGCTGCTATTAGACAGAAAAAGCAGGGAGAAGAGATCTTATCAATATAATAAGTTATTCTACACTTTTATATCGTTTCCAATACTTCGACGATCTATATCGAAGCAAGTTATTATATCTAGCCTACATTACTCGTGTCTTCTTAACGAGTTCTCCGATCTAATTACGATTAAGGTCCTAGCTGTCGGAATACCTCACGCCGAAGCTACCACCTAACATTGGGTCTCTCTCCTGTACGTTTCTATGAGTTGTTTCCCTACGTGTCTGAGGTGCGAGTCTTAGGTGCTAGGCGGGGGAGGTTTCTTCTATGGTCTCGGGGGGTTTGATTTTTCCTATGACGAGCTGAAGCGGGCGGGAAGATGTTTGCTTATAGGTTTTTTATCTCCATAGCTAGCGCTGCATGAGTCTTTTGTACCTTTAAACATAATAAGATTTGATTACAAAAAAAAAAAAAAAAAAAAACGACCAAGAGATAGGTCTGGACCCTCCACGCGTCCTGGCACCACCCACGGCTTCGGCGGTCCTCTCCCCCTGGAGGAGCCAAGCCCTACCCCTGCCTCTTCGACTCGTCGGGTACGTCCCGGTAATGAATAATCAACCACTGCCCACTCCCCTGGGTCAAGGGCCGGTCCCTGCCCCTGAGTTTCTTTCCATCGTTCAACATAACTGCCTTGGGAGCTGGAATGTTTTTCTTTCCTTGTTCGAGTCGTTTAAAGAGACGAGCACCTATCCGTTGATAGTCCTTTTGCAGGATCCGCCTGTCAATAAGGCTCACCTTCCCTCCTTTAATGGTTTCAAGTCTTTCTTTCCCCCTGTTAGGAAGCCACGAGTGGCGGCCTACGTTCACATGTCTGTTCTTTCCAATTACACGGTGCTCCCCCGGTTCAAAGGGGTGGATGATGTTCTCTCTCTCGACATCTCCTCCGATGAGCCTCTTTTTGGCACCGCCTTCCATTCTTTCCGAATAATTAATGCCTACTCTACCAACACCGTGGACCACAGGGTCCACTCCGTCTCGCCAGAAGTTCTCTTCCCCAACCTTGGGTCTCCCCTCCTAGTTTTAGGGGACCTCAACATTCACAACCCCCTCGCGGACCCTCTTCGGCACTTCTCTCACAGGGAAATCTCTTCTTCCACCCCTTATGTTGAGAAAGCGGCAGAATCCGGCTTCGCCCTCCTTAATCCCCCAGGTGAGTACACAAGGTTTCCCCTGGTAGGGAACGCTCGCCCCTCGGTCATAGACCTAGCCTTTGCAAACCCCCTCCTTCTTCCCCTAATTAAGAGCTGGGAAGCCTCCCTCCCCTCGACAGGCTCCGACCACGTGCCAATTACGATCACCCTCACCGCGCCATCCCCAAACCAGAAACCCCCGCGCCCCCGTTGGGCAGACACGGACTGGGAGACCCTCGACCCGATCATTAAGGGTTTTAAGGTCCCGGCCGCGCCACCTTGCCCCACCCCCCCACAACTGGACGAATGGATGTCAGGATCGCTGGACCGTTTGGTGGCTCTCCTGAAAGGGCACACACCAGTATCCAGGCCGTCCCACCACTCCAAACCTTGGTGGACCCCCCACCTGTCTATCCTCCGTCGGGAATATCATAAGGCCGCCAGGGCAGCCAGGAAGCTCGACACCCCACACATGCGAGAAGTTGCCGGCACCTCCAAGGCGGGGTATTTCAAGGCAATCAAGGCCGCTAAAAACAAACACTGGTCCTCCTTTCTACTGGCCGCCACCCCTCAGAGCCTGTGGACGGCTAAGAGGTTCGCCTATGGGCGTGCCCAACCACGTTTCCCCTCCCTCCCGGGGGCCGAAACCCCGACACAGATGAACAATGTCCTTTTGGACCACTTCTTTCCACCGAAGGAACCCTTCTCCCCGCCACCCAGGCTCAGGCCGGACAGGTCGGCGACCCCCTTGACAACGGACGAGATTGCTACGGCCCTCTCCAAGTGCTCCCCGACCTCGGCCCCCGGCCCCGACGGGATACCCTACTCGGTCTGGAAACAGGTCAACAAAATCAACCCTTCAATCCTCCTCCATATACTCTCCCCGTTGGTCCTCCTGGGCTACCACCCTGCGTCGCTGAAGAGCTCGAACGGGGTAGTACTAGACAAGCCAGGGAAGCCCTCCTATGAATCACCCTCCTCTTTCAGGATAATCGTCCTGATCCGAACAATCTCAAAGATCCTGGAAAGGATTATAGCAGCCCGCCTACTTGCCGCAGCCCGACTCAAAGGGTTGCTGCACCCCAACCAATGCGGTTCGCTCCCAGGGCTTAGTACCTACGACGCGTGCCTCACCCTGACCAACGACGTCAGAACCCTGCAGAGGCCTCGCCTCAAGGTCTCCTCCCTGTTTTTGGATATAAAAGCGGGGTTCGACAACGTCGACAACAAAACTTTGGCCCGAATCCTGAGGGAAGGAGGGATACCCCCCTACCTGGTTTCCTGGGTTTCGTCCTTCCTTGGAGAACGAAGCTGCACCCTGATTTTCCAAGGGGCGCCAGGGACCCCAGCCCCAGTCAACGTCGGAGCCCCCCAGGGCTCTCCGATCTCCCCACTCCTCTTCCTTCTCTACGTTGCGCCACTACATTTCGGGATCCCTCGGGGTCTGATGATCTCGTACGTGGACGACTTCGCCATCACAGTAGCTTCCCTCTCCTATCGCGGCAACATCCGACGGCTCCAGGATCTCTTCGACAAGCTGGAAAAAAAGGCGTCCCGTCTGGGCGTCTCCTTTTCGGTAGCTAAAACAGAACTGATACATTGGAGGACCCCCAGCCAGAGACACTCCCCGAAGTGCGTCTCACCCATCCAAATCAAAGGGGAACTGTTCCACCCCGGCAACTCTATTCGGTGGCTCGGGTACTGGTTCACTCCGGCCCTTGACCCAGCTGCACACTTCTCGCGTCGCTTGGCCCTTGCCCAGGGTGCGTTCGCCCTCATTCGTCGACTCAGTCCGCCTGGTGCGGGCCTCCCCCCCTACCTATGCCACAGATTGGCGACATCATTGATTGCCCCCATCCTACTCTACGGGGCGGATCTGTTCACACCTAGCGTGGGCACGACAACCCGCCTTGACACATTCTGGCGAAAGGTCCAAAGGTGGACCACGAACTGCTTCTCAGCCACACCCACCAGGATACTCTCGGTGGAGTCCTGCCTCCCACCTGTCTCCCTCCTGATCACCCACCGGCAGAGGCTGGCGGCGCTCAGGGTGGTTTGCTCCCCTCCTAGCGTGAACCCGGCAACGGCCCGCCTCCACCCCTCGTTCCCCTCACTCTCAGCGCATCGGGCGCGTGACTCCTCGCGGGCTTTAACCAGAGGCCTGTCGTCCGTCTACCTTGCCCTACACTGGAGGACACCCCGCCCAGTCCCGCCGATTAGGAACCAACTCCCGGTGGACGCGGTAGCCCACCGAACGATTCCCTTCACCCTTGGGTTGTCCAGGATGCCCATGATCAACTCCCACCTCGTGTGCCCAGTGCCCATCCTCCCACCCCAGTCCCTGATGGACAACACGTACTCCGCCCTGAAGAAGAGAATGAGAGAGGCACTCCTTGAGGAATGGTCCTCCCTTTTCCCGACCCCCGGGTACTACCTACACCCTCCGGCGATGCAGCCAAGGCCTTTTATGGGTTTGGGCAAGTTCGTTGCCGGGAGAATTCACCAGATGAGAGCCGGGAAAAGTTACCTGGCCGCCCACCCAACCTGGAGGTCCCCCGATGCCGACACCTCCTGCCTCCGCTGTGGCTTGGAGCCCGAAACCTTCGAGCACGCCATCCTCTCCTGCCCCTCGAGACAACACAGCAGGTCACGCCTCCTCCACGGCGTCACTGATGTCGGTCCCGAAGCCCCACTCTGGTCTTCCCTCCCTCTGCTTAAAAGGCTCGCCACCTTCATAGGCGTCACCTCCACGGGATTTCCCCCCTCGATGTTCCCGCCCACCACCCCCTCCTCTTCCCCCCCGCTTTCTCTCTCTCCCCCCAGGGTGCCCCCACCAGCTTTTCGTGTTTTTTCGTTGGCTGAGGTATAAGGTCGTTGGGTTTTTCTTTCCCTTACTTTGCTTTATGTAGGCTTTCCTTTCCAGACGACTGAGTTATTGGTTGTACTTTCCTTGTTATATGTGGCCGATGGCCCGGCGGAGGAGAAACCTGCGCGATAGTGGATATTTACTGGTGCCGTGACTTTCTTTTGTTTATGTTTTTGATTTATAGGTTTTGTTCTCTCCATAGCTAGCGCTGCATGAGGCTTTTTGTACCTAATAAACAATGAACGCATGATTACAAAAAAAAAAAAAAAAAAACCGACCAAGAGATAGGATCTTCACGCAACCATCTAAGTACTTTTCGATACTCAAGATATTGCAATACGATTACGCTTTACTCTCTTTGTATACACGCCTCCTCTGCGAGAACCTACACTCTAAGAACCTGGAGATTATTGTGACAGTCTCGACAGGTTGCCCGAACATAGGACTATTGTGATAGTTCTATCAAGCACGACAATCCACCCACCTTACTATCTGAAAGAATAGTAATCCTAGCAAACGACTCAAGACGAGCAAGCCAGTTCCGTACTATCTGAAGAGATAGTATTTCCCTACGCCTTATTACAAAGAAGAAGACTCGCTCACTATAGGAAACCACTATCGTTGCCTGTTGCATAACTACCTAACAATAGGATTGTTACAGATTTGGTCGGTTCGAGGCCCAATAGGGTTCCAACAGGGAAACAGGGAATACATGATGAACTTCCCACCGCTCCGAGATTTCCACCTTCTATGCCCGACTTCCTTTTATCTCCAAGACTTTGAACGGGCCATACAGTTTGGGAGTTAGCTTCTTCGACCGTCGTTTGGTACGTATTTTCTTCGCATTTAACATTACCAATTCGCCGACCTCAATGCTAGGTTGTTCTGTTGCTTTCCGGTGATAATATTGCTTCATCGATTTCCGTGTATTCTCTATAGTTTGTTTCGCCTCTCGGTGTATGTCCTGCATCCAGTGAGCATACATTGTGGCCCCGGGTTTATGAGCTTCTCGCTCTTGCATCCAGTCCGCCTGTGGGTGAAAGACGTGGTTGGCAAAATGGGGTTATCTTGTGTGCGTTGGTAGCCTAGTTGCTGTAGGCATGTTCTGCTAACGGCAAGAGTTGGTACCAGGCGTTCTGATCGTAATTGACAAATGTTCGTAAGTAACCATCCAGCACCTGGTTGGTTCTTTCCATTTGCCCCTCAGTCTGAGGGTTGTAAGTGGTTGACATATGTGATTTAACCCCTATCATTTTGCGCAATGATTCCCAAAGCTTGCTGGAAAACTTCGCCTCCATGTCCGATATAATTTCCGTCAGCAATCTGTGAAGTTTCAAAACTTCCCGAAGGAAGGTGTCTGCATCATCTTCTGGAGGGGCATTTTCGTGGAAGCTGATAAAGTGGGCCAGCTTTGTGAACCTGTCTACGACTACCCTTATCTGGGTCTTACCCTGAGATTCTGGTAACTGTGTCATGAAATCAGTCGATATGGAGGACCAGGTGGCATAGCGTACTTCTAATGGTTGAAGTAATCCGTACATAGCATGCCCAGAGGATTTACTGTGTTGCCATTCGTCGCAGGATCGTACATAGTCTCTGATCCAATCTGCTAGTCCTTTCAAGTTGAAATCCCTTGTTAATATCTCAATGGTTTTTTCTTGTCCGAAGTGCCCGGCTACTAACAAGTGGTGACCGCCTGGGGCTATCTCAGTCTGAAGGGATTCGTTTTCTGGGGTGTACAGTCGATTCTTGTAGTATAGTAACCCAGCCTTTTCTATCCATTCGTCCGGCATCTTCTTTCCACCTTCTCTTAACCTGACCAGTGCACGGCCTCTTGTTTGGTGGTTGCTGCGGCGTGAGCTATTCCGACGGCTAGGACCTTAATCGTAATTATATCGCAGAACTTGTTAAGAAGACACGAGTATTGTAGGCTAGATATAATGATTCACTTCGGCATAGATAGTCGAAGTATTGGTAACGATATAAAAGTGTAGAAAACTTATTATATTGATAAGATCTCTTCCCCATGCTGGTTGTGTCTAACAGCAGGGAAGATGCTTGGATAGTTACATTCTGCGTTGGAGCAATCGCAGTATACATGCTAACTCTAAACGAACTAAGTATCTTGCCCAGAACTCTGGTAACTGCACCTGAGTACGAACACTCATAGACCCTGATGTTAGGTGGTAGCTTCGGCGTGAGGTATTCCGACAGCTAGGACCTGGATGGTGATTATATGGGAGAACTCGTTAAGAAGAAACGAGTAATGTAGGCTAGATATAATATTCACTTCGGTGTAGATAGTCGAAGTATTGGTAACGATATCAAAGTGTAGATAACTTCTTATATTGATAAGATCTCTTCTCCGTGCTTGTTGTGTCTAATAGCAGCGAAGATGCTTCAATATTTATATTCTGCGTCTGAGCAATCGCGGTATACATGCTAACTCTATACTAACTAAGTACCTTGCCCACAACTCTGCGAACTTCACCTGAGTGCGAACACTCGTAGACCCTGAAAATTCTCAATCACATCTTTTTGCTCCCATGGTCAACTTATCGGTCTGCACTTCCATTATTCCTGATGGTGTGGAGACCATGTCAGGTGTCAGCCCATCCGTTTATCCGTTGACAACAATGACTACGAATTATCTTGCCCTCGTGCTCTTCGAGGGTAGTCTAACTCGCTGGACAGAAGATGGCCATTCTTCTTTAGTTGGTTCCGTGGAGAATTCGGTATGCGACTGCATCTCGTATTCTTGTCTTCCGGCATTATACGACTTGTCCTCGGGATCGTACCTATAGGCATTTTCCCTTGGACTCCATCTTTGACCAACCTGTCCTCTGTGGATGCACCCGATCTACTTACTGAGCATAGTTACCTCCTTCATACCCCACACGAGTTTGTAGTTACGAGGGGACTAACTTGCGTGCAAAGCGTCCCGTTACCCTCGACCCACTCTTGCGACTGTCTGTCTTTAAGTGTCTGTAACTGTAGGCACCGTCGCCCGATTCACCTGCCTCCACCTGCACAAGGTGCCTGGAGGTCTCCCTACATATACCCTCTGAACCGGACCCGGCCGGACAGACGGCCGCCCTGTATATGGTGTTATAAGATGTGTTCCGTTGATAGTGGTCTTTGGTGTTGGGACGCAACTACCCAGTCGGCCAGTGCTGACGCGCCGTCCCAACCCGGCGGCCCGAGGGGGGTGTTATCTTTTTTCCTTCGAAGGTGGTATGCATCAAGGTAGGGTAACTTTGCCCTGTAAATCCTTACGGGGAGTCCGTGCGCCTAACATGAGCTCCCCTCTTCAAAGTGTGCATCCCGAATACTCTATGGCTATTATACAATTTATCTTCCATCTCGAGCTCCCCATAGTAGGGGTAAAAACCACCAGCGTTTACTTGTCCACTGATGGAAAACCTTTCTTATGTAACTCGACCTCTCTCGGGCCGGGCATCTCCGGGTTCTCGGTATGAAACCTTTCCACCTCTTCCTGCGCGTTCTTCATACCTTCGGTTGGTTCCCACGTATTTTCGTCCTCCGCGCAGCCCTTCCATTTTACAAAGTACCGAAGCTCTTTCATAGGTTTATTTCTTCCTCGAACCTTTCGCGTGTCGGAGATAATCTCACTCTTGACTATCCTTTCTACCTCCCACTCTAAATGTCCTTGGATATCTTCTTGATCTCTTGGGAGTTGCTCGCGGTTTGGTCGGTTCGAGGCTCGGTTAGGTTCCAACAGCGAAACGTGAAACACAAGGATGAATTTTCCACCGCGGCGATATTTCTAACTTGTATGCCCTGCTTCCCTTTTTTGCTAAAACTTTGAAAGGGCCATACAGTTTCGGACTCAGCTTCTTTGATGGTCGTTTGGTCCGTATATTGTTTGCATTGAACATTACCAAGTCGCCGACTTCGATGCTGGGTTGTTCAGTTGCTTTGCCGTCGTAATATTTCTTCATCGATTCCCGCGTATTTTCTAACGTTTGTTTTGCTTGCTGATGTATGTCCTGCATCCAGTGAGCATACATTGTGGCCCCAGGGTTATGAGCATTTCTCTCTTTCATCCATTCAGTCTGTGGATGAAAGCCGTAGTTAGCGAAGAATGGGGTCATTTTATGTGCGTTAGTTGCTGAGTTGTTGTAGGCATGTTCAGCGAACGGCAATAGTTGGTACCAGTCGTTCTGATCGTAGTTGACAAATGTTCGTAAGTAGCCTTCCAGCACTTGGTTGGTCCTTTCCGTTTGTCCATCAGTCTGAGAGTGGTGCGCCGTTGACATGCCCCTTTTAACTGTTAGCATTTTGCACAATGATTCCCAGAATTCGCCGGAAAACTTCGCGTCCATCTCCGATATGATTTCGGTCGGTAATCCGTGAAGTTTCCAAACTTCCCGAAGGAAGGTATCCGCAACATCTTTTGCCGTCGCATTCTCGTGGAGGCCGATAAAATGAGCCATCTTGGTGAACCCGTCTACCACTACCACGATCTGTGTCTTACCCTGCGATTCCGGTAGTTGGGTGATAAAGTCCGTCGATATGGAGGACCAGGCGGTATAAGGTACTTCTAATGGTTGAATTAATCCGTACTTGGCATGCCGTGGGGATTTACTGTGTTGACATTCGTCGCAGGATCGTACATAGTCTCTGATCCAATCTGCGAGTCCTTTCCAGTAAAAGTCCCTCGTTACAATCTCAATCGTTTTCTCCTGTCCGAAATGCCCTGCTACTAATGAGTCGTGACAGCCTTGGGGTATTTCCGTTGGAACGGCTTCGTCCTCGGGGATGTACAAACGATTTTTGTATATAGTAACCCGTTCTTTTCTATCCACTCGTCCGGCATCTTTTTCCAACTTTCTCTTAACCTAACCAGTTCACGGCCTCGGTCCTGCCACTTCTCATCCTCCCTACCAGCCACTCTAATTTTATCCAGAAATCAATCGTTCATTGTTCGTGTCAGGGCTGCATTGACGTGAGCGCTTGATAACATTTCTTTTTCTTTCATTAACCGAGGGTGATAGCCAATATCAGCTGCGCTAAAGAATTCGTTATCGCTTGTGTCCATGTGAAGGAATCATTATTGACTTCTGCCTCTTTAGCTGGGATGGATCGCTTAGGGTTCATGTCACTTGATCCGAAACGCATGTTTCCTTCCTCGGTTATTCCCAGATCGTCTACTTCCATGGCGTCGGCGTTTGCGACTTTCTCCACTATGACTTGCGCTATCCGATCTCCTGCCTTAAATATGCAGTCCGCTTCGCCATGATTTCGAAGTATGACCTTGACTTCTCCGGTGTAATCTGCATCTATTATACCACCGCCCACTGCTATTCCCATCTTGCTAGCCATACCACTTCTCGCGGCTAGCCTTCCGTAGGCTCCTTCTGGCAATCCTATCGCAACACCCGTTTCCACCATTGTCTGTCCTTTTGCTGGTACCATCCCGTCTGTCAGGGCGTAGTTGTCATGACTGGCCACGAATCGTGATCCTTTCGTCGGGATTATTGTCTTATCCGAAGGTTTCATTATTCAGAGGCTTGTTGGTTCGCGTTTTTCTGGAATGAGGGCGGTCTCTGCGCTTCGCTTTTGATGAATTACGGAAATTTGGAAATGTTCCGATTTCAAAATTGACTGTTCACTGTGACGAGGTCCCTCCTCAGGAAGGTACTCCGGCCGTCTACTTAACGCATCTGGTTTCCCGCCTCTGCTTCCTGGTCGATAGACTATTTTGAACTTGTCGTTTGTCACCTCCTGTGCCCATCGCATTTGGTGTTGGTTCCAGACTTTTTTGGTCAAAAAGGACTGTAGGTTTTGGTCGTCCGTGTATACGGTCACGGGCTCTTCTTCACCCCAGAGGTATCTTTTCCATTCCTTCAATGCTTCCATGATTGCGAGTAATTCCTTGTCATGTATCTCGTAATTTCTTTCTGCACTGTTCAATTTTCGAGAATGAAAAGCCACGGGGTGAATCTCTCTTCCCTGGTATTGCGACAGTACGCATCCGAGCGCCAAGGCGCTTGCGTCTGTCTCGACCACCGTTCTTCTCCCTGGGTAAAAATGCGATACAATTGCTGCTGTCGTAAACCTCTTCTTCAACTCCTCAAACGCCTCCTCCTGCTCTATTCCCCAGTGAAAATCCTTGGGGTTTCCCTTTAACGCCTCAGTTATTGGTATGCTGACCTTCGAGAAATCTTTGATGAATCGTCTGTAAAAGTTTGCGAATTCAATGAAGATCTGAACTTCTTTAACCGACCTTGGGTGTGCCCAATCTTGAACGCTTTTCACTTTTCTATCACTCATGGTGACGCAGCTTGTCTTGACAATGTACCCTAGGAATTCGACCTCCTCTGGGTGGGACACCGACTTCTTCAACGAGACTGCTAACTCGTGCTGTTCAAGTCGGTCGAGGACCTTTTGGACTAGTTTGATGTGATTGTCCATATTATCGGAGTATATTAGGATATCGTCTAGGTACACAACTACCCCGTGGTCCAAGAATTCCCTTAGGATCTTGTTCATCATTGTCTGGAACGTTGCGGGAGCGTTGACGAGCCCGAAGGGCATGACTTTGTATTCGTACTGTCCGTATCGTGTACGAAAAGCTGTTTTATGTTCATCGCCTTTTCTCATCCGAATAAGATGGTATCCATCTTTTAGGTCGAGCTTTGTAAGGAGATTCGCTATCCACAATTTTTCCCTCAGCCATCATTTTCTTGAGGTACTTATCCCGCTCGCTCAACTGGTGTGCCGACATTGGCTAAATCGGAGCCCATCGGGGTTCGGCCCCTTCTTCAAGGTGGATGGCGTGGTCGAAAGTCCTTCGAGGCGCCCGCATTTTGGCTTTTTTCTCTTCAAAAAGCTCCTTAAACTTCTAATACGGTTTTGGCAGCGTCTCCAATTGTACTCCCCCTTCTTCCTCTCGTTCTATCTGTCCCACATACTGTGCTTCCTCATCGTAAGCCACAGTTTCATCCCATTCAAACATATCCGCCACGGCCTCATCCTCTATATGCGCGTGGCACATTGTTTCTTCAAAGGCCCATTTACATGGGTCCGCGATATTTTTAAGGGGGTGTTCATCATGGCACCACCCAAAGTGTATGATTAAGTCATACCATCCTACCTTGGCAATTTCGCAGGATATCATACTTCGGTGGCCGTTGGCACCGATTTGTAGGAGAATAGGATGGGTATAGAATGTTCCTCCAGTAGGTGCGGTTTCGCCATCGTATGTTGTGATTTTTAACGGTGGATCCCTAGCTTTGATCGGGATTTCGAGCGGTCGTGCGGTGTCTTGATTCATGAGAAAGATATTCGAACCAGAATCTAAGAGGACGTTTATCGCGTGTTTTCGTCCTCTGATTTCAATAAATGCCTTTCCCTCAGGGCAGGGGTAGTGCTTCGGTTTTTTAATGGGTCTAGAGCTTTCGCTCTGTCCTTGATGAAATCTTTTCATCGTCGCGGTTACAATTAGCATGGGGGTTTGTTACCGCGGCTGCACAGTTTCGGCTCTTACAGCCTCCTCAGACAAACTTTTACAATAAGCGTCTTATATTTTGATATCGGGCAGCCCACTACTAGCGGTCTTTACCTCCTGCTGTGGAGTTCCCATATCACCGGAGTGGTGGTTCAGTAGAGTACCTCTCGAGTTCGGGACTAGGATGCACAGTCCTTTATCGTCGACTTAGCCCTCATATGAGACTGTCCCCTGCGACGAGTCCACCATACCTTCGCCTTCGAGTTTGGTCTCACTCCCGAGACCCCCTCGGACACCATGCGTCGGGCATGAACCTTGTGCCCAATAGAGGCGCCCCCAGCTTCTATTTGCCCGGCTTTTTTACTCGGAGAAAAAGTCAGGTTGCCCTGGATTTCGACCCTCCTCACCGGTGTCGTGCAACTCAAGTTCTGTTCCGAAGAATGGTAATCTTCTTTTTCCCTCTTGGTCTCGTCGACCGCTTTCTTCACTTGTAGTTTTTTATGGCTCCCGTGGTGAGCACGGACTACCCAATTTTGGACGTAAATTGGCAACCGCTATCCTTTGGTCTTTTGCCTTCTGGCGGGCTATCGTCACCGACTACGCCGCAGGTCTTTCGATTTGAGGCGGCAACCTCACTACCCTATCACCGTGGATGTCGGTACCTGGCTGACTTTTTATAAAATGTCATCATCGTCAAAAGCCCACGCTGGGGCCCTTTGCACCGCTCGCTTCGAGCTTTCTGCCTTGCCATCAACGGCAACAGTGGCTACCTGGGGGCGTCGTTTTGGCACAAATGCGGATGGTCGTTTGGGCTTTGATTGCCCTCGATACACCGCTGATACCTGTATCGGTTTTCGACAATGTTTCCAAAGATGGTTCCTCATCCCGCATCGCGTGCATTCGTTGTCAGATTTCCGTTGATCCACAACCTTCTGATCGACGCCCTGGTGTGCTTCCGACCACACTGTATGTCTAACCTCCCCCGCCGGTGCCACCGACCCTTCTTTCTTCACCTTTCTTTCCCCAGCCTATTTCTTCTGATAGGCCGCCTTTTCTGTAGCCGTGTATTGTTTCTTTACACGTTTTGCGGCGGTTGTCGGCTTTGAATCCTCGAACTTTCTTTTCTCGCCTTGTGTCGTGCCGGAGGGACCGCCCCCTCGAAGATCTTTTTGTTCTTAGAAATCTTCTTCAGCTCGGGTTACGGTCCTGACTGCTTCCAACCATTCCCCATCGGCGACATATTCTCTATTTGAGAGCTGTCGCAATACTTCTACGGGAAGTTCGTCCTCAATCATTTTTCTCCAGGCTATCCCGGTGACTCTTGCATCGATATTGAGATTTTCCATCTCCATCAAGAATTTGGCTACATCTCCGCGATATTTGACCGATCCCATTTCTCGTAGGGATTTTTCCGCTTCATGGCTGGGACCGAAGCGTCGCAGGGCTTGTTCTGCAAAGACGTGCGAGAACTCATACACTTCTTGCCTCTCTAACCTTTTTCTCCGGTCATTTGTCGTCGGTAGGTTAACGCAAATGGTGCGACTTCTTTCCCGTCCATTCGGCTTATGGCGTATCGGATTTGTTGTGCCTCGTCTTCCCACTGCCAGCTGTTTCGACCAAAATAATCCGTGCATGTCATTAGCCACATGCGTATCTCTTGGTGTTTCTCGTTTCGAAACATGGCAGGGGGTTCCGCTGGGACTCTTGTTCGTTGTCCCAAGGCGTTGGCCATGACCTTCGAGAACAGGTTAAACTGTTCCTGGTTTTCGGCGTCATAGTCGTCTTCTTCTGGCTGGGGTGCGGGTCTCTCGTCCCGTCTTCCCTTCCTTCTCTCATCTGGTTTCCTTCCAGATCCCTCTCCATTATCATCAGGGTCTGCTCCCCCTCCTCCGCCTGGAGCTGCTGCCGCTCCATGTCGTGGTGGTGGTGGTTTTCCTCCACCCGCCCCTGAAGCCTCTGGTGTCGGATCTGACACCTTGCCTTTTCCCTTAACCTGCCCCATTAAGGTTTGCACCATTGCTTTTAGCTCCGAGATCTCACCATCACGTGCCTGCTCTGCCAGCTGGTGCTCTAACATCTCTTGCTTCATGAGATTAAGACTTATGTCATGATTTTCCAGCCCCCGTTTGTGCGGCTTATTTAACCGAACGATTTCCTGATCGAGGAGTAGGTCTCTGTGTATTGACTGAGCCTCCGTTCCTTGTAGGGTTTCGTGTAGCCGGGATGTGACAGCCTCGTGTCTGGCTTGTCTGTAATCAGTTTCTCCCAGCCTCTCGGCTACTGTGGAAGCGAAGCTTTCTTGGACCTTCTGTGATTCTTGGTCCAAGATCCGTACTTGTTCGTCCATTCGGTTAAGTTCCTGCCCAACAATTTGGGCCCCCGCCCTTCACTGCGATTTGAATTTCAGCAATTCATGGGCCATGGCTAGAACCTCGGCTGGTAGGGAGTTGAAGGAGAGAGGTCGCGCATCGCGGCTTTGTTTGAGCGTGAGGTCGAATCGGCCTAGGATTCTGTCCAACCGTTCGATGCGACCTGACATGACCGAATGGCGAGTTGGGGCAGTGCTCTTTGAGCCTCTTGTTCGCCTGCTTCGTTGCTTGACCAAGAAGCCGATTCCAAGGCTTGGGGATCGGGGCGCTGGGCCTCTAGAGTGTGACCGAGCTGTTCGAGTGCTATCTGTTTCCACGCTCGGGGCTCTGTCCTGGAACAATTCGTCTTGTCCTTCTCCTTCAGGTGTCTCTTCTGATCGCCATTCAATGGCCTCAGCCACTTTGGGGTCAGAAGCCATCTCGGTGGTTTCTATAAGCAAAACTTATCTTTTGGTTCCTCCCCAGACTTCGGGTATTTCAAACTCCGGGCTTGAGCGTCTCCTATCGCTGTAGTACCCGACGTACCAGACCTGGCCAATTTCCTCCTCTGGTTCGTAGTAACGAAAACCTTCGCCTTCCCAATGTTGGTATAAGGCTTCTAGGTCTTGGGTAGTGATGATGTTTTCTGGATTGATCCAGAATGCGTAGGTTTCTTGGTAGGGTCTTCGTGTTCCTAGTTCCCTTATGAAGCTCGGGGAATAGACTTGGGCTATTGAGGTCGTCCTCAATGGTCTTGGTTGAAAAAGGATTTCGGGTTCGGGAGTATAAGTGTCTCTGCCCAACATTCGTCTCGGTAACGATGAGAAGGATCAATATACTGTTAGGTGGGAGCTTCGGCGTAAGGTATTCCGACAGCTAGGACCTGGATCGTGATTATATGGGAGAACTCGTTAAGAAGACACGAGTAATGTAGGCTAGATATAATATTCACTTCGGTGTAGATAGTCGAAGTATTGGTAACGATATAAAAGTGTAGATAACTTGTTATATTGATAAGATGTCTTCTCCGTGCTTGTTGTGTCTAATAGCAGCGAAGATGCTTCGATATTTATATTCCGCGTCTGAGCAATTGCGGTATACATGCTAACTCTATCCTTACTAAGTACCTTGCCCACAACTCTACGAACTTCACCTGAGTGTGAACACTCGTAGACCCTGAAAATTCTCTATCACACCTTTTTGCTCCCATGGTCAACTTATCGGTCTGCGCTTCCATTATTCCTGATGGTGTGGAGACCACGTCAGATGTCAGCCCATCCGTTTATCCATTGACAACAATGACTACGAATTATCTTGCCCTGGTGCTCTTCGAGGGTAGTCTAACTCGCTGGACAGAAGGTGGCCATTCTTCTTTGGTTGGTTCCGTGGAGAATTCGGTATGCGACTGCATCTCGTATTCTTGTCTTCCGGCATTATACGACTTGTCCTCGGGATCGTACCTATAGCCATTTTCCTTTGGACTCCATCTTTTACCAACTTGTCCTCTGTGGATGCACCTGATCCACTTACTGGGCATAGTTACCTCCTTGATACCCCACACGACTTTGTTGTTATAAGGGCACTAACTTGCGTGCAAAACGTCCGGTTAGTTTCGACCCACTCTTCCGACTGTCTGTCTTCAAGTGTCTGTAGCTCTATGCGCCGTGGCCCGATTCACCTGCTTCCACTTGTATATGGTGCCCGGAGGTCTCCCCTCATAGACGCTGCGAACGGGATCCGGTCGGACGGACGGCCGTGAAGTATACGGTGTTATAAGAGGTGTTCGGTTATTAGTGGTCTTTGGTGTTGGGACGCAACTACCCAGGCGGCCAGTGCTGACACGCCGTCCCAACGCCGGGGCTGGACGGGGGTGTTATCTTTTTTCCTTCGAAGTTGGTATGCGTCAAGGTAGGGTAACTTTGCCCTGTAAATCCTTACTGGGAGTCCGTGCGCCTAACACCTGAACACTCTCGACCACACCATTTGCTCCCATGGCCAACTTATCGGTCTGCGCTTCTGTTATTCCTGATGGTTTGGAGACCATGTCAGGTGTCAGCTAATGTTAGGCGCACAGACTCCCCGTAAGGATTTACAGGGCAAAGTTACCCTACCTTGGCGCATACGAACTTCGAAGGAAAAAGATAACACCCCCCTCCAGCCCCGGCGTTGGGACGGCGCGTCAGCACTGGCCGCCGGGGTAGTCGCGTCCCAACACCAAAGACCACTATCAATGGAACACATCTTATAACACCGTATACGTCGCGGCCGTCCGTCCGACTGGGTCCTGTTCGCAGGATACATGAGGGGAGACCTTCGGGCACCTTATGCAAGTGGAGGCAGGTGAAGCGGACGACGGCGCATAAGGTTACAGACACATGAAGACTGGCAGTCGGAACAGTGGGTCGAATGTAACAGGACGTTCCGCACGAAAGTTAGTCCCCTCGTACCTACAAAGTCGTGTAGAGTATGAAGGCGGTAATTATGCCCAGTAAGTAGATCGGGTGAATCCACAGAGGACAAGTTGGTAAAAGATGGAGTCCGAGGGAAAATGCCTATAGGTACGATCCCGAGGACAAGTCGTGTAATGCCGGAAGCCAAGAATACGAGATGCAGTTCCATGCCGAATTCTCGACGGAACCAACCAAAGAAGAATGGCCATCTTCTGTCCAGCGAGTTAGACTACCCTCGACGAGCACGAGGGCAAGATAATTCGTAACCACTGTTGTCCACGGATAAACGGATGAGCTGACACCTGACATGGTCTCCACACCATCAGGAATAATGGAAGCGCAGAACGATAAGTTGGCTATGGGAGCAAGAGGTGTGGTAGAGAGTTTTCAGGGTCTACGAGTGTTCGCACTCAGGTGAAGTTCGCGGAGTTGCGGGCAAGGTACTTAGTTAGTATAGAGTTAGCATGTATACCGCGATTGCTCAGACGCGGAATATAAATATCGAAGCATCTTCGCGGCTATTAGACACAACAAGCACGGAGAAGAGATCTTATGAATATAATAAGTTATTCTCCACTTTTATCGTTACTAGTACTTCGACGATCTATATCGAAGCGAATCATTCTATCTACCCTGCATTACTCGTGTCTTCTTAACGAGTTCTCCGATATAATTACGATCTTGGTCCTAGCTGTCGGAATACCTCACGCCGAAGCTACCACCTAACAGCTAATCTGCTTATCCATTAACAACGATGGTTACGAATTATCTTGCCCTCGTGTTCGTCGAGGGTAGTCTAACTCTTGGAACAGAACATGGCCAATCTTCTTTGGTTGGTTCCGTCGCGAATGCAACCTGCAACTGCCTGTTGTATTCCTGTATCCCGGCCTTACACGACTTGTCCTCGCGATCGTACCTATAGGCCTTTTCCCTCGCGCTCCATCTTTTACCAACTTGTCCTCTATGGAACCACCTGATCCACTTACTGGGCATAGTTATCTCCTTCATACTCTACCCGGCTTTGTAGGTACGAGGGGACTAACCTTCGTGCAAAACGTCCCCTTACTCTCAACCCACAATTCCGACTGTCCGTCTTCAAGTGTCTGTAACCTTATGCGCCCTGGTCCGATTCACCTGCTTCCACTTGCATAAGGTGCCCGAAGGTCTCTCCTCATATATCCTGCGCACAGGATGCGGTCAGACAGTCGGCCGCGACGTACATGGTGTTATACTATGTGTTCCATCAATAATGGTCATTCGTGTTGGGATGCAACTACCCAGGCGGCCAGTGATGATGCGCCGTCCCAACCCCCGGGCTGTAGGGCGCTGTTATCTTTTTCCTTCGAAGTTCGTGTCGTTAAGGTAGGCTAACCTTGCCCTGTAAATCCTTACGGGGAGTGCGTGCGCCTATCACCACTGTCCTGCCACTTCTCACCCTGTTTGCCAGCCAATCTAATCTTGTCTAGAACTGAATCGTTCATCCTTCGCGTCAGGGCTGCATTGACATGAGCACTTGATAATATTTCTTTTTTCTTTCATCAACTGAGGGTGATAGCCGATATCGGCTGCACTAAAGAATTTGTTTTCGCTTCTGTCCATTTGAAGGAACCATATTTGGATTTCTTCTTCTTTAGACAAGCAGATAAATCCTCCCACCATTCCAGGAAGAAACCCCAAGAGCCACCCCCACTACAATAGCAGCCCCCCCAGCCATGACAAGATCAGCCTCCAAGGGCGGCCCTCTCCCCCCCGAGGGGGAGGCTCGCCCCTCACCTGCCAACCGCAATTCGCAGGCGCCGCCTGGTAAGATGTCATACACCTGCGAATCATTGCCGCCAGGACTGGGCCCAGGACATACTCTTTCCATTGTACAACACAACTGCCTCGGGAGCTGGGATGTGTTTCTTTCCTTTTTGAATTCGTTTGCTTCAGCCAAAAACCCTCCTTTGATCGTTGGCCTTCAAGACCCTCCCCTCTGGAGGAACCAACTGCCCTCCCATTCCGCCTTTACTTCTGTTGCCCCATCAGCCACCGGGCGCCGCTCTCGGGTGGCCTTTTATGTTTTCAGGTCACTCATCGATATGACCACCATCACCCCTATCTTGACGGGCAGATCAGATATCGCTACCCTCGAGATTACCGCTCCTTCCCTCTTCGGCCAGACAGTGGACAGGTTCCACATAATCAACTCCTATAGTGTGTGCGGAAAGACCATCACAGAAAGAACAGTCGCACCCACCCTGGCCCTTACTCTCTCTTCCTTGCTTACACTAGTAGTAGCGGATTTCAACCTCCACCACCTGTCCGCCGACCCCCTCAGAAAACACAACTCTTCTGAACTCAAGGCTTCGTTCCCGTACATCTCAAGGGCCGCGGAGCCTGGATATACTCTTCTAAACATCCCGGGGGTGCACACACGCTTCCCACTTCAAGGATCCTCCAGGTCCTCAGTTTTAGACCTCGCATTTGCATCCCCTGCCCTGGTGCCTTTCTTCCAAGAATGGGCAACTCACCTCCCCTCTACTGGGTCTGACCATGTCCCTATCTTGACAAGGTTGGCGCACCCGATTACCACCCCACCGCCGCCGGCCCGAACTGGGACAGGACGGACTGGCCTAACCTTGAATCTTAGCTTAAAGAAATCAAGATCCCCCCTCCTCCGGCCCTCCCCACTAAGCACGCCTTCAAAGAATGGTTTGATTCCCACCTAGCCAAGCTGAACGAACTCCTCAAAACCGACACCCCCTCCTGCTGACCGTCCATCAGGGCCAAACCGTGGTGGTCCCCGCTGTTATCCACCCTTCGGAAAGACTTCCATTCATTCTCTCGGAAGGCCTGCGCCTCGGACGACCCACAAGGCAGGGTAATCGCCAAGCTCTCCAAACAAGGATACATCAAGGCAATCAAGGCTGCGAAGGCTCCAGATTGGAAATCCTTCCTGGCGGATGCCACGCCACTCACCATATGGACCGCGAAGAATTTCGCAGTGGGGAGAGTCGCTCCTAGGTTCCCTGACCTCCCTGACACTACCCCCCCGGAAGAGGTCAACCAAGCCCTACTCCTTCACTTCTTTCCCCCGAAACCCCTCCCTATTGTTCCGTCCATCCTGTGACCCTATAAAGGATGCGACCCCCTCCTTCCTGGGGAGGTAACGGCCGCCCTTCAAAAGTCCTCCTCCTCCTCCGCGCCCGGGCCAGACACGATCACCTACTCCGTCTGGAAAAGAGTCAACCTCGCAGCCCCACGGCTACTCACGGATCTCTTAGGTCCCCTCCTGAAGTTCGGCTATCACCCCGTCTCGATGAAGAAGGCCAATGGCATAGTGCTGGATAAACCAGGCAAACCTTCCTATGACTCACCTACCTCGTTCAGAGTCATCGTCCTGCTACAGAGTGTCTCCAAGATCCTTGAGAGAGTAGTCGCCTCCAGCCTTTCCCTGATTGCCAGGATGCTGAAGCTTGTTCATAGCAACCAGTGTGGCTCCCTTCCCGCCCTCTCGTCATTTGACACACCAATCTCCTTGGTGGACACAGTCAGGACCCATTAACGCCCTGGGCTCAGAGTCTCCACCCTTTTCCTGGACATTAAAGGTGGGTTTGATAACGTTAATGCCTCCATCCTGTGCTCATCCCTCAAAAAGGCAGGGGTTCCCCACTACATGATATCCTGGATTGGCTCTTTCCTCTCCCAGAGGACCTGTCGCCTATTGTCCCAACGATCCCCCGAAAACCTTCTCTCCTGTCCAAGTGGGAACTCCACAAGGCTCCCCGATATCTCCGCTACTGTTCGTCATATAGGTGGCGTCTCTACACATTCAAATCCCAAATGGCCTGTCCCTGTCATACGTCAATGACTTTGCACTGTCGGCGGCATCCACATCAGCAAAAAAACTCGATTTTGCATCCACACGCATCTGAACGCACCCTGTAGTGGAGTTTGCATCTGGTCAGCATCCTGTGCAACCCATGAATCCAGTTTTAAACTTCAGAAGCCAAAATAGAGATGGAAATGTTGTCCGTTAGGGCGGAAAATTCATCTTTGTCTACGTAATTGTTAGATTAATCTTAAAATGAAACGGGTTTTTTGATTACATAACTTCAAAAAAATTGTCCCACAGAACGCAGCCAGAAGATGCAGGGTGCACTGAAATGCAAATAATGCAAACTGATTTTTTTTGCTAATGCACATACTACAGGACGAACATCAGAACACTACAAAGGGCGTTCTGGCGAATGAGGGCCCGAGCAAGTGCTCGAGAAGTGGGCTTTAGTGTTCCCAAAACCGAACTCATTCATTGGAGGACCCCCCTTCGAAGGGACCCCCCCGGATCCCCAGCCCCTCCCCCGATATGGCTGGATGGCCAGGTGTTTCCCCCGCTCCCTTGCATCACGTGGCTCGGGTACTGGTTCACACCCAACCTGGCATCGTCAGCACACTTTTCCAAGAGACTTGGACTGGCCCAAGGTGCCTTTGCCACTGTCAAAAGACTCTCACCGCCTGGCTCTGGCCTCTCCCCCCATCTCACACATCGTCTGGCGATATCCCTGCTCCTCCCTACCCTCCTGTACGGTTCCGACATTATGGTCCGCAGCAGGGGAATGCTCACAAAGATGGACGTCTACTGGCGCCAAGTCCAATGTTGGGTCTCGAACTGCTTCAGATCAACTCCAATACCTGTTCTAGCAGCAGAAGCCAGCATTCCTCCTCTGCTGGCCATTGTCCCGCACAAGTGACGTATGGCTGCCCTTAGACTGATCTGCGCCGCCCCCACGGTCAACCCTGCAGCTGGCGGACTCTACCCTACCTTCCCCTCCCTACTCAAGTACAGGGCCACAAACTCGCACAGGGGACTCTGCACCTGCCTCCCCCCCAATGTAATGCCCCTCTCATGGAAGACCAACCGCCCGCAATCGAGAGTCAGATCCCATCTCCCAGTGGACGAGCTAGCCAACCTAGTGCGCCCTATACTTGAGACCCTGTCCTTTGCCCCCCTAGCAAGGGCTGCCCGCCTCGCGGAGGCTCCATCACTCCCGCCTCACAACACCATGACGAATGCGTACAAAGCCCTCAAAGGTCGAACAAGACTCCTACTCGTAGAGGAGTGGAGGCAGCTGGCGCCGCCCTCCCTATACTATCCCTTCCCATTGTCATTGACCCCCCACCCGTTTATGGGATTAGGCAAGGTCATGGCCGGTCGTATCTACCGGATGAGAGCCCCGAAGAGCTATCTTGCCGCCCACCCCTCATGCTCAAGGGTAGATGAACCCAGACACTGTCCTAGATGCGGTGAAGAGGAAGAAACCTTCAGCCATGCCATACTCCGTTGCCAGTCAACATCCTACCACATGGATCGCCTCCTCCAAGGCCACTCTGAGGTGGGCCCTGACTCCCCCGTTTGGGCCGTCAAAGAACTTCTCCTAGCCCTGGCCTCCTTCATACAGGCCACTGGCACCAACTACCCCCCCCCGACATGTGCCCCTCCCTTCTCCCGTTGCCGGCCTCGATGGTCTTCCCCCCCTCCCCACCCAGTATCTCGAAAGGGCTGCTCTCCTCGTCCCCTCCCCGCCCCGTTTAAGGTTTTCTCCTGTGATGGGTTTATTTTTCCATACCAAAGTGAGCTGTTAGGATGAGGTTTCACAGTTATCCTGTTATTTGTTAGCCGTGAGTTGGCAATGCGTCGAGTACTTGACATGATTTGGAGATGATTTTATAATTTGCGTTTGTTTTTGGTTGATTGAGATTAAGGTTTTCTTTACGCCATAGCTAGCGCTGCATGCGAGTTCTTGTACCTTAACAATGAATACATGATTTAAAAAAAAAGAAAAAAGAGAGAAAAAGAGAAAAAAAACTGACAAGGAGATAAACCACGCTTCTCGCAAACTTCCTGCCCCCCCCTACATTTCACATACCATCTGATCTTTGCCCCACTTTGCGTCCGGATCAAACCCCTCGCCTACTTCTTCTCGCTCGCTCGCCCTCATGCAGATCCATACCAGATTCCCACGGGCAATCCTGCCTTTGGCTGGATGTCAGCCCTCAGGTCCCCTGCCGCGTCAAGATCAAGTGCCCCCCTGACCGACTACCCTCTAGCCTTCATGGCGGAACACCTGGCCCAGGCCAGGAGTGCCCTTCTCCTCAACCCGCGAGACCTCCTGGACTTCAGCGCCGAACCGCTAGCCAACACCATCCCCGCCTAATCCACCACCATCACTCTCCAGTCCCAGCTCGTCAAGGGGCTCGTCACCATTTCCCATGAGCTGAGTGGGGTATCCCAAAAGCTCGCAACCATCACCCAGGAAAATGAACCATCAGGGAGGAGTTCCATGAAGTCTCCTCACAACTGGCCAACCTCCCCACCACGCAAGATCAAAGCCCGCCCCTAGCGCTGGCTGATCTCGGGGCATCCATTCGTGACCTGTCACATCGTCTGTTAGCCCGAGTTGCTGGCCCCCAAGCGCCGGCCCCCACCCATATGCCCCACACACCCTTTGTCACCCCAGGCCCCGGCCCCTCTAGGAAGGGAAAGGAAAGGGCCCGAGCACCACCCACACCAACCCCCTCCGTGGCTGAGGACCCTAAATACCTCATACCCTACTACGACACCAAGCTTGGCAAGGCGTTGGGAGACCCCGAAAAGTATGCTAGGCTGTTCCCCCACAGCTACGAGGCCGGAGAATACCGAAGAGGTGCATATGATGTGTCCTGTTTCACATCATAAATTTTGGAGCCGCTCAAGGCTCACCAATCTCCACTGTGCTTTTCCTCCTCTACGTCTCACTACTTCACTTCAAAGTGCCTCGAGGTCTTATGATCTCAGACGTTGATAACTTCGCCCTCAGTGCCGCCTCCCCTGCATCCAGGGTCAACATCTGCCGCCTCCAGGCCCTCTTCGAGAAACTCGAAGCTAAGGCCCTCAGCACAGGGGTCTCAATCTCTGTTCCCAAAACGGAACTCATACACAGGAGGACCCCAGCCAGAGGAACTCAGCGACGTGCCTCTCCCCCATTCAGATCAAAGGAGACCTGTTCCGGCCCCGCGACTCGTTTAGGTTCCCGGGTACGGGTTCACTCCTGCTCTTGACTCCTCCGCCCCCTGGTCGCACTCCTGATCTCCCAACGACAAAGACGGGCAGCCCTTCGTGTTGTTTGCTCCCCACCGGAGATTCACCCAGCGACAGCACGCCTCCACGCATCCTTCCCCTCCCTTTCTGCCAACCGAGTGCATGACTACTCAAGGGCCCTGATGAGGGGTCTCCCGTCTGTGTACCTCCCCCACCAGTGGAAGACACGCCGCCCGGCCCCCTATGAGGAACCACCTGCCGATAGCGGCGGTGGCTCACAAGACCATTCCCTTTACCCACGGGCTGCCTAGGATGCCCATGATCAATTCCCACCGCGTCTCTCTGGCCCCTACAATCCCTCCTCTGTCCTTGATGGATAACACCTAATCCGCCGTGAAGAAAATGGTTAGGGAGGCCCTCCTCGCAGAGTGGCCCTGTCTCCTCCGGACACCAGGGTATTACCACCACCTCCCTACCTTGAACCCACGACACTTCATGGGTTTGGGAAAATTCATAGCCGGGAGGATTCACCAGATGAGAGCCGGCAAAAGCTACCTGGCCGCCAACCCGATCTGGAGGTCCCCCGATGCCGATAGCCCCTGCCCCCGCTGCGGTCTTGAACCTGAGACGTTCGAACATGCCATCCTCACATGCGCCTCCCGACAGGACGCTCGCTTATGCCCAGTCCACGGTTTCTCGAGCGTTGGTCCGGACGCTCCCCTTTGGTCCTCCCTTCCGCAGCTCAAAAGGCACGCCACCTTCATAGGGTTCACCTCCACCGGACACCCCCCCACGATGTTTTCGCCAAATACTCCCCCCTCCTCCCCCCCACTACCCCTATCGCTCCTGGCAGTACCCCCCCCAGCGTTTCGTGTTTTTTCGTTAGTTGAGATGTAGGCCTGTTGGAATTTCTTTCCTCCGATATTATGTAAGCTTTCCTAATTTTTAGACAAATCTTAATTAGTTTGTATCTTTGCTTTTTACGTGGGCAGAGGCCTGGCGGAGGAGAAAGCTTCGCAATAGTGGATATTTAACTGGTGCCGTGACTTTCTTTTGTAATTTGTTTTGATTTATAGGTTTTGTTCTCTCCATAGCTAGCGCTGCATGAGGCTTTTGGTACCTTACAAACAATGAACGCATGATTACAATAAAAAAAAAAAGTGAAAAAAAAAATGACTAGGAGAGAAACTACGCTTCTCGCAAACTTCTTCCTCCCCCTACATTTAACATACTCTCAACACTTTACCCTGCATTGCGTCTGGGACAAGCCCACCGCCCACTTTATCCAGTACCATTTCCCCGCCTACATGGCGAACCCTCACCAGCTCCCCCCCGGCAATACTGCCTTGGGCGGATTGTCGGCAGCCTCCTCCCCTTTGCCAATGCGCTCGTCCACCCAGGCCGTTGACTACCCTCAGGCCTTCACGGCAGAACAACTAGCCTTTGCCAGATCCTCCCTTCACCTCAACCCCCAGGACTTCCCCGACTTCTCCCAGGACACTCTGTCAGGACTGATCCCGTCAGAGACAGCGACCCTGACCTTTCTGTCCCAGCTCTTAAGAGCGCTGGTCACCATCCCACAAGAACTCTCTGGGGTTACACAGAAACTCGCATCCCTTGCCGAGGAAAATGACGTACTCACAGAGGAGCTCCATGACCTCTCCTCACAAATCGGAAACCTCCCACTCCACCAGACCCCACCCCACCACCAGGATCTCTCTGTCCTCCAATCGGCTTTTAGGAACCTGTCACATCGTGTGAGAGCCCAAGCCCCCCTGCTCCCCCAAGTGCCTGGCCCCACACCTCCACCCCAACTCCCGGCACGCGCCCCCCTTACCAGGAAGTGGAAGGAAAGGGCCCGCGCACCCGCCTCCCTTCCCCCCAACCCAAACGAGGATCCTAAATACCTCATACAATATTGCGACACAAAGCTTGGCAGAGCTTTCGGCGACCCAGAACGATATGCCGAGCTCTTCCCCCACTCCTACGAAGCCAGCGAGCTCCGAAGAGGGGCTTATGACCTATCCTCCTTTACCCCCGGCCACCTCCACCCAGACTACACCTCCTCACCCTCATATGCTCAGGCTGCAGCGGGCTCCGCCTCGCGTGGCAGGACCAAGAAAACCCCTATGGCCCCATCACCCCAACAAGTTGCGAGCTCGGCTGCCCCCCCCGTTAAGAAGGGGCCGCCTTCCCTCCCTGCGGCTCAACGCCGGTTCACCGCCCCCACCTTCTCCCCAGTCCCTGGCCCAGATGCTCCAACGATCGCAGCAACTTTCCCTGACATAGCTGCCCGCGTTCTTCCCGAATCCAATTGCCTTCTCCCCTTCGGTTTCTCCGCCTCAGTTAACGTCGGCGGGGCAATCTCTCTTACCGTCACCGACAAAGCAACACCTGCTGCGTCCGACCCCACTTACTTCGATTCCCTCACCAGGGCACTCAACCAGTCCTTCCCCGTGGGCGAACACCCCTGGCCTCTCTTTATCCTGACGGCCACCCCTGGGCAATTAGCAATACACGCCCTCCCACTCCGTTTCCTCCCCCAAGATGAAGAAGAACTCTTCCCATATCTCAGGCAGGCAATCCTCAACGACAAAGTGACCCCGATTCTCTCAGCCAGCTACCTTAACCCGAGCAGAGATTCAAGGGGCACCAAGCAGGCCACTTCGGTGGTTGTCACCGTCGACCGCCAGAACGTTGCGGCATTACTTCAGGCGTCGTCATCCGCTCCCAGAAACGCAAGGTCGAACTTGCCTTCTCAGCAAGCCGCTCCTCCCAGTGTAGAAACTGCTGGGGATACGGACACGCCCATCAGCGATGCCCCGCCACCCACCCGACGTGCCCCATCTGTTCGCTTCATCATACTCGTGCGGCTCACAGATGTCAGAATCCAACCTGCCCCCGGAGCGGAAACAATAAGCCAGTCCTATCTTGTTGGCTGACCTCGCCCCCCCATTGCTGAAACTGCCGTAATGACCACACTGCCATCTTCAAAGAGGGTCCGGCTGGACCACGACCTGCTGTCCCCTCCCGACCTTCCACACCAGCACCCGTGGGTGAAGACCCCATGGACGTGGCTGTTGAGGGTGACCAAGCACTGGCTACTGCCCCGGGCGGGGCGGGTCCCATTCAGCTGGACCTCGAAACTCACGGACAACCCCCTCTGGCAGGTCCTCCACGCCCCGGTTCCACTCAAGGCTTTGGCGGTCCTCTCCCCCTGGAGGAATCAAGCCCATCCCCCGCCGCCTCTGGTCGTCGGATACGTCCCGGAAATGAGTAATTTGCCCACCCAATCCAGCAGGAGGCTGGCCTCCTCCCTCTCCCTCCTTTTCATCATTCACCATAACTGCCTTGGGAGCTAGGATGTTTTTCTTTCCTTATTTGAGTCCTTTAAAGGGACGCGCACATACCCCGCAGTGGTCCTTCTACAGGAGCCTCCTGTTAGTGAGGCCCGCCTTCCATCCTGTAATGGCTTTGTGCCTTTTTTTCCGCCTGTCAGAAAGCCCAGGGTGGCTTCCTACATCATTGGTCCTTTCTTGCTCGTTTTTCGGTGTTGCCAAGGTTCACAGAGAGGGTGGATGTCATGTCTCTGGACATCTCCTCTCAAAGACCTGTGTTTGGCTCCCGTTTCCACTCCTTTAGGCTAGTCAACGCCTACTCAAGCAACTCGGCGGACCGCAGGGTGCACTCTGTCCCCCCAGAATCCCTTTTTCCCAAAACAGTCGTCCCACTCTCGGTGGTGGGAGACCTGAACATGCACAACCCTGTTAGGTGGTAGCTTCAGCGTGAGGTATTCCGACAGCTAGGACCTGGCTTGTAATTATATCGGAGAACTCGTTAAGAAGGCACGAGTAATGTAGGCTAGGTATAATATTCACTTCGGTCTAGATAGTCGAAGTAGTGGTAACGATATAAAAGTGTAGGTAACTTATTATATTGATAAGATCTCTTATCCGTGCTTGTTGTTTCTAATAGCAGTAAAGATGCTTCAATATTTATATTCTGCGTCTGAGCAATCGCGGTATACATGCTAACTCTATACTAACCAAGTACCTTTGCCCGCAACTCTGCGAACTTCACCTGAGTGCGAACACTCGTAGACCATGAAAACTCTCTACCACACCATTTGCTCCCATGGTCAACGTATCGGTCTGTGCTTCTATTATTCCTGATGGTGTGGAGACCACGTCAGGTGTCAGCTCATCCGTTTTATCCGTTGACAACAATGGCTACGAATTATCTTGCCCTGGTGCTCGTCTAGCGTAGTCTAACTCGCTGGACGGAAGATGGCCAATCTTCCTTGGTTGGTCCCGTCGAGAATTCAACTTGCAACAGCATGTTGTATTCTGGTCTTGCGGCATTACACGACTTGTCCTCGGGATCGTACCTATATGCTTTTTCCCTCAGACTCCATCTTTTACCAACTTGTCCTTTGTGGATGCACCCGATCCACTTACTGGGCATAGTCACCGCCTCCATACTCTACACGACTTTGTAGGTACGAGGGGACTAACTTTCGTGCGAAACGTCCTGTTACTTTCGACCCACACTTCCGACAGCCTGTCTTCAAGTGTGTGTAACTTTATGCGCCGTCGTCCGATTCACCCGCTTCCACTTGCATAAGGTGCGCGGAGGTCGCCACTCAGATATCCTGTGAACAGGGCCCGGTCGGACGGACGGTCGCGACGTATACGGTGTTATGAGATGTGTTCCATTGAAAGTGGTATTTGGTGTTGGGACGCAACTACCCAGGCGGCCAGTGATGACGCGCCATCCCAACGCCAGGGCTGGAGGGGGGATGTTATCTTTTTCCTTCGAAGTTCGTGTGCATCAAGGTAGGGTAACCTTTCCCTGTAAATCCTTACGGGGAGTCCGTGCGCCTAACAAGAGCTCCCCTCTTCGTAGTGTTCGTCCCGAATACGCTATGTCTATTATACAATCAATCTTCCATCTCGAGCTCCACATAGTAGGGGTAAAAACCACCAGCGTTTACTTGTCCACCGATGGAAAACCTTTCTTATGTTACTCAACATCTCTCAGGCCCGGCATCTCCGGGTTCTCTTTATGAAAGCTTTCCACCTCTTCCTGGGCCTTCATCATTCCTTCGGGTGGCTCCCAAGTATTCTCGTGCTCCGCGCAGCCCTTGCATTTCACAAAATCCCGAAGGGCCTTCATGGGGTTGGTCCTTCCTCGAACCTTTCGCGTGTAGGAAATGATCTCACTCTTGACGATCCTTTCCACCTGCTACTCAAAATCTCCCTCGATCTCTTGGGGTCTCGTGGGGGTTGTCCGTGATGCGGTCGGTTCGAGGCTCGGTAGGGTTCCAACAGCGAAAGGTGGAACACCAGATGAATTTTCCACGGCGGCGATATTTCCAACTTGTATGCCCTGCTTCCTCTTCTTTCTAGGACTTTGAAAGGGCCATATAATTTCGGACTCAGCTTCTTTGATGGTCGTTTGGTTGGTATGTTCTTCGCATTCATCATTACCAAGTCGCCGACCTCGATGCTGGGTTGTTCCGTCGCCTTCCGGTCATAATACTTTTTCATCGATTCTCGTGTACTTTCGAGGTTTTGTTTCGCCTGTCGATGTATGTCCTGCATCTAGTGAGCATACATTGTCGCCCCAGGGTTCTGAGCTTCTCTTTCTTTCATCCACTCCGTTTGTGGGTGAAAACCGTAGTTGGCGAAGAAAGGGGTCATTTTGTGCGCATTGGTAGGCGAGTTGTTGTAGGCGTGTTCTGCTAACGGCAATAGTTGGTACCAGTCGTTCTGATCGTAGTTGACAAATGTTCGTAAGTAACCTTCCAGCACTTGGTTGGTCCTTTCCGTTTGTCCGTCAGTTTGAGGGTGGTAAGCCGTTGACATGCGCCTCTTAACTCCTAGCATCTTGCACAATGATTCCCAGAACTCGCCGGAAAACTTCGCGTCCATGTCTGATATGATTTCGGTCGGCAAGCCGTGAAGTTTCCAAACTTCCCGAAGCAAGGTATCCGCAACATCCTTTGCGGTCGCATTCTCGTGGAGGCCGATGAAATCAGCCATCTTGGTGAACCGGTCTACTTGTAACGGGGTCTTGGCACTGGACGTTAGTCCAAGGCACACAACGATAGAAAGGTCCTAAACGATAACACTCGTTTAGCGTGAGGGTTCGGAGATGACAATCTCAGGTCAAGGCTGATCGCGTAACG
>Ga0307517_10002448_pt1 | contig 29671 bp, 35 predicted proteins | sample 23_EM_MG_FD_194515 | JGI IMG/M metagenome (GOLD analysis project Ga0307517, IMG submission 194515) | Populus trichocarpa ectomycorrhiza microbial communities from riparian zone in the Pacific Northwest, United States - 23_EM | ecosystem: Host-associated > Plants > Roots > Unclassified | place... | reverse complement strand
GAAATTAAAAAAAATCAATTAAAAAAATCTAAAAAATAATCTGAATTATCATGTTAAAATTATAATTCGAATTATAAAATCAAGATAATTTTATTAAAAATAAATAATAAATTTTAATTTTTACTCGGTCTAATATTAAATATTAAAAAATAAAATTTAATATTAAAAATTAAAATTAAAATTAAAAATATTAATTAAAAAATAAAACAAAGCAATATTTTAATTAATATTGTTTATAGTTAATGTAAGAATATCAGTTCACAGAATCATGATCTTTTTTATGTCCCATCTGACTAGCTACGCTGCAGAACGATGATGGATGGCATCAACTTTCAAGAACACGCAGCTCTAAATACTAAAATACCATCGACACTTTGCTTCTGACAAGTGACAAAGCACGCTTGAAACATCCTTGCTTTGGCGCTCACACACGCACATTCATATGCTCTTGCGCACTGCTTTGATTCTACAAATTAAACTTCCGTGCAGCAAAAACCTCTAATGAGGCCAGAGTCTCTTGTCCAAACTAGTACAGTGAATATATATATATTCACAGTAACACAGTTGACAAAAACATTTCTCAAACAAGCAATTTTTTTCACAGTGGAAGATTTTTTCTTCCAAACTAGCATTACTTGAGCAAACCAGTTAAGCTCTTGATGCCTGTAATACAGCAAAGAAAATCCAGAGACAGACAAGTGTCAGTGTGAGTAAACACCATGCATTCATAGAGACAGACAAGTACAGGTACTTTAGTGTCGAGGTAGACACCTGCAGTCGCAGAAATAGAGGACCAGCTTCAAATTTTATTTCCATATTTTTCCCATTTTGTTGTTGTGATTGCATTGGAAGGCTGACAGTTTTTCTTGGAATCTGTTCGCATGAAATTGCATCATTCAATGTTATAACGCATGAGCAAAATAAGAAAACAAAATACACTGAAACCCTACATAATTATCTATCAATAATCACATGTCATTTCAGTCTGAAAACCCTACAAAGAAGAGGGAACCTTTTTCTTGGATCATCTGCATGTATAATCTCTGATAAGGTCTGTTTTCTCCATCTCCAGGAACACCCCAGTTTGTGCTTTGTTTTTTTCGATCTCAGCCCACCTGATGTTTTGGATTATTTCTTGTTTATCCTTTGGTGCTTTTCAAATTTCAGAATGTTTGTGCTTTCATGGTGGGTTTTGTTTGGTTTCTTGTTTAATAAATCCATTCATATTGATGTTCAATTCTCTTTGTTTAACTCTTGATTTGATTGTGTTTGAAACAACAAATAAATTAATCTCTGGTGGATCCAATCAAGAAACTCATTGTTTTTGGCACAATAACTTACCATCAGCAGCTAATCCTATCCTGTAAGTGAAGGAGAGAGTGGATTCATAAGACCTGCATCTCTGTCAAATCCTAACATTCTTCGGCAGATAAGGTGAGATGGAACAAAAACATATACCACTATATATTGAAATTACAGTAACCTGTAAGTCATAGGATTCCTACTCGAATCGAGTCAACAAATCATGCTAGGCTTGACACTAGTCGAAATTGTGATCACGATGGAAAACATGTACAATTTCACTGCTTAATGCCTCAGTACTTCACCCTTGCACTGTCTCAGAGTCTTCTTTACTCTTGGAGAGGGAACTTGAATGAAAATAAAGCTTATAGAAGTAAGCTATTCAGGTAGCAAGTTATGGAGAGCAAGAGTCAAGCAGAGAGATAGCTAAATTAGAGAAAAGTTCTCTAGCCTATGCTTGAGACTAATAAATTTAGAGCTAAAACTTTGGCCCATTAAACCAAAGAATGAAAAAATATTCTGCATGTATGGCCCTTGATTTTCTCTGCCTAACCATTCCACTATGAGTGGTCTTTCAACACAGAAGGTACTTTGTCTTGAAATGACAGCTGATGCATATAATCAATGCACTCATAGTGGAGTTCATAATGATAACATGAACAATATTGTAACTTTTTCCTAGTAATTATTTTTTAATATATTTTTTTATTGAAAAATTATTAAAATATTATTTTTAATATTGATATATCAAAATGATTTGGATTTTTTTATATAAAAAATATTATTTTTTTTTAAATTTTCATCGAACATTGTTTTTGAATGTGAACAGAGCCGCCATGGCTTTGATTCTGCTGGGGAGTATATTGGCCATCCATGTAGGAATCCAGGTTTCAAGCCTTAGTGGCTCCAATTTTGGTGCTTGGGACTATTTGACCCCTCTGGGCCCTCCCATAGACCAATAAAAACGGAAGTTTTCAGGGGACTAACAGCATCTGTTCGCCTATGATTATCGACTCCTTCACTGTGTTACGCTTTTTGCGGTGGTTGAAACAGTACATGATATTGCAGGATCATTCATTTGGCTAAAGATCAAAGTCGCTCTTGATCTATTTAGTTCTAAGCTGTTTTCACTCATACAAGCAGCAAAATTAACTTGTACTTGTTTTGGGCAGCTTATTTGCTTTACATTCTTAGATGGCAGATGGAGGTCCGAGGTATACAGTTGATGAAGCTCTTGTCACCGTGGGTTTTGGGAAATTCCAATTCCTTGTGCTACTCTATGCTGGAATGGGTTGGGTTTCAGAGGCGATGGAGGTTATGATTCTCTCGTTTGTTGGACCGGCAGTTCATTCGAAATGGGGTCTTACTTCTCACGAGGAAAGCCTCATAACCACTGTGGTTTTTGCTGGCATGCTGGTTGGAGCATATACATGGGGCGTAATCTCAGACAAATATGGAAGGAGGTGCCTTCCTCTTCTTCTTCTCTATACGCAACACCCCCCCCCCCTTTTTTTTTTACTTAATCGACAAAACAATACGGAAATAATTATATAACCATCTTGAAGATGATTCTGCAATCATCCTGGTGGATCACTTCTTTCCATCTGTAGAGAGGGTCTCATGATGTGTGTGTTTTACTCCCTTGTCTGTCGGAGAAAGGTGATAACTTAAGCCAAAATACTCATGATTGGAAGTTGGAAATAGATATTTGAGTTGTTTCCTCTAAAGTTGTTGAGTGACCTTTCACAACAAAGGAATAGAAGGAACCCTAGAAGATCAGGATGGAAAAGAAGGTTATATATTACAATTTCCAGCCACCTTGATCTAGCAACCGTGGTTTTTGTGACTCTTATTTCTTGTCAAACACATATGTGCTAATTGCTGTTATTTGGGGAATATTTTTTATATACATGTACATAATTTAGTCTCTGAAATGTGTTTTTTGTTATTTTTTTTTTCCTTCAGGAAAGGATTTTTTGTTACAGCAATAATGACATCCGTCGCTGGTTTTCTTAGTGCCTTTGCCCCGAACTACATCGCGTTGCTTATTTCCCGTTGTTTGGTTGGCTTTGGGATTGGAGGCGGTCCCGTGCTCTTAGCATGGTTTCTAGAGTTTGTACCTGCTCCAAACAGAGGCACTTGGATGGTGGTTTTCTCAGCATTCTGGACCGTCGGAACAATTTTTGAGGGTGGTCTGGCTTGGGTATGCTTATGATTTCTTGATTGTTTTATGGTCTTACATCTTGGCGTAAAATTATTGAACAGTGAACATCCTTCAACGATCCATGCCATGCCATGCTTTCTTTCTTTCTATTTAGTGTCTGATTGTGATAAAATATTAAGTGGATGACTATATAGGGCTCTAAAATTATGGGAACTCTCATGCTTTTTAGCATCTCCTCCTAGAATTGATATTGGTTCTTGAATATCCTCATTTTCAATGTTTATTTTGTCTCCATCATGGTTTGTTTCTTTTTTTTCCCCTCCAATAAAGTCCACACGGTAGTTGTTCTGGTTCTAGTGCTGCATTTGTTGATGATAATCTTATGATTGGTGTTTTTTTTCATATATTTGCAGATTATCATGCCAAGATTAGGTTGGAGGTGGCTACTTGCTCTGTCTGCTCTGCCCTCATTCCTCCTCCTTGTATTTTATACCTTGACACCTGAGTCACCAAGGTACTTATGCTTGAAAGGTCGAAAAAATGAAGCACTTATTATTTTGAAGAAAATTGCCAAACTAAATGGAAAAGAATTGCCTCCTGGTGTTGTTGTTGCTGGTAACGAAATTGAGCTGCAAGGAAATAATCATCTACCAGAGAGTAAAGATAAAGATGTGTGCGCCGCACCTCCTCCTCCTCCTCCTCCCAAGCAGAAGGATTCTCACATGGGGGTCTTCAAATCAGTGCTAATAATTTTCTCACCAAGATTAGTTAGGTCAACCTTGCTTTTATGGGTGGTAATCTTTGCAAATGCATTTTCATATTATGGCCTCGTGTTGCTGACCACGGAGTTGAACGATAGGAGTAATACATGCCATCAAACTAAAAAGCAGTCACAAAAGCCTGCTAATATTAATTACAAACAGGTTTTTATCACAAGTTTTGCAGGTACGATTTCATATTTATTAGAAAAATCTTTTTACTTGTGTGGTAAAGCTGATTCTTGTACTCTCTTCAAAGAAGCTTAGTGACGTTGAACTTTTATTTGGTTCAAGAGTTTCCGGGGCTCATCCTGTCCGCACTCGTAATTGATAGACTTGGTCGTAAACTTTCAATGGCGGCTATGTTCTTTGTTTGTTGCATCTTCCTGCTGCCATTGGTAGTCCATCAGTCTACAGGTGTAACAACAACACTTCTGTTTGGAGCTCGAACATGCATCACTGGAACATTCACGATCGTTTATATATATGCTCCAGAGGTAAGTTATGCAAATTGAATCTCTTACTCAAGCAGCCTTTTGTTGTTGAATTTTCATTTTGATTGCCTCATAAACAAGAAACACTAGAGAGGAAAGAAGACACTTTTTTAAAGCAGATTGTGTATTTGTGCCAGATTCATGTTGAAAATAGATAAACCATATTGATTATCACTAGAAATCTTTCAGATATAATTGTTATTTGTTTTTTATTTCCTGTGACAACACAAATCCGTCAAACTGAACACAATGGTTAGATTCTTCATTTTGTTTATCTGTGAAATTTCAGTTACTGATAGGTGATTGTAGATGATAACATATGGTTATTTTTCTTAATCATGCAGCTTTACCCGACCTTTATGCGAACAACCGGCGTCGGGGTTGCAAGCTCAGTGTCAAGAATCGGAGGAATGGTTTGCCCTCTTGTGGCAGTCAGTTTGGTACAAGGATGTCATCAAACTGCAGCAGTTGTTTTCTTTGCGAGTATAGTTTTTGTAGCAGGGATCTGTGTATTGCTCTTTCCATTTGAAACTAAAGGCCTTGATTTGGCTGATAGTTTATCTGGTACAAAACAGGAAAAACCCCAAGACTCTGAGACAGGAAGAGCTTTGATCTGAGTAATTCTACTATATTAGGTTGAAGTGTCCATATTGAAATGGGTCACACCATTGCTTGGTATATTAAGGGTTCTTTTTTCCTTTTCTTCTTCAGGGTTTGCAATCTGCACTTTCTTTGTATATTATACGATCTGTTCACAAATAAATAACCATTGGAGAAAGTATTTTGTTTCACTCCACAGCAATCTCTCCCTATCAATGGAAGAGAGAAAATACTGACTTTTTGAGAACCTTTTACCATTTTGATTACAAAGTTTGATTCTTGATCTATGCAACGAAGCAGCAGAGCAACAGTATAGCAGTTCATTCATCTGGTTTCAAAGCTCTCTCTGAATGATGCTTGCTTGGTTGCTATATTATAATGAGCATATCAATTCAACAGAGAAAATAACAACAGGAATGAACAGAGAGAAAAGAACACATCCACACCAAAGTCTTTCATGTTCATATTGTAAATAACATTCAGCAGGTATTTTCTTATTTTCTTCAATAATGTTTGATCCTCTCACCGAGTCCACTTGATATTTCAAGCTTTGCCTCCTCCTGTGGTCTCTCTCCTGCGGTCTCATAGTCTGTAATTAGAACTTGACCATATTCACGTTTCTGTTCCTCTCCTGCTTCATCAAAGTAGTCCTCTCTAGCGTTGCTTGTGAGCATTAGGCAAACCAGCCAGAAGAGGGAAGCATCTAAAGCCAAGAAGGCAGCACCACCAAAGAGACCAGTCTTGGCTGTGGGACAATTAGTACTGTCCACGTTATGACGGTGCACATTTTTTGTCAAGTGAATGAGCTCAGTGGTTGTTGCCCACAGCAGCATCCCTCCAGCCAACATGGACACCGACCTGTTTCCACACCAACAAAAGAATTAATTTATTAGGCATGAATAACTTGACAATATCACAGCAGAAAATAAATCTTGGAAATGATGGAGAACTCGTTTGCTTGTACACTCACAGGGCAATTTGGAAGAACACAACCATGCGAGTGCTGTGAAACAAACCCTTGTAAGGAACAGATTTGCCCTTGTAAGGATAAAATATAGAACAGATCCCAACTAACGTGCAAGCAATGAGTGCTGCGATCGATAAGAAGCCAAAAAAGACTGCTGGGTCTGATGGATATTTGCAGGTAACAACTCCATGTGACATGCTAGCCTCTCCAGAAGCGGGCTGCGTGCAGGGAACAAGTAGTAGAAAACAACAAGACATGTTCAGAGAAGGAGATTAGCAAATCACCTTGTCAATTTTGTATTGAATACATAGAGTAATTACCTTTTTTATTTCAGCCAGAATTCCAAATACAAAGGCTTTGACACCAAGTGCCGCCACTATAATAGCTATGCTTTTGATTCTCGCAGCCATAATTAACTAGCTCAAGTCCTCAAGCTAACTATTTCAATGGTAAATAAGACGCAGAAACAAGCAGCTTGATACCTGAACATTGATAAAGAAAAAGCATCAGCATTACATATAGTCCTGGTTGCCCTAGGTGTAGTTTACCACCTGTCAAGTCATCAATCATTGGTATCATCTCCATTTTTGTTAGTTTCCTTGTTTCCCTCATTCTATGGAAAATGAAGTTCTTGTCGATCGCCCCCCCACCTGAAATAAAAATGGAAACAAGGACAAGCTGTCTACATCGAAGACAGGTGCCTGCAATGGCACGACACACAGAAGAGAGAGAATAAAAACCATAAGCAAACATCATAATTTGTTTGTTGTTCAGGGCCTCAAGGTCTCCAATGCAAATATGTAGGAGGACGTGATGGTTGCTTGGAACTAGTCAAAGTGATCACTGACGACATTAATATATAGCAATGCTGCCAAGTGCTATCTCAATTATATAATTAATGAAAGCCACAGCAAATTCAAGCAACACACACCAATTCTTAAACATTAGCAAATCTCAAGCACCGATATTATTATTATTATTACTACAATTGCTTTTTAGTTTCATTAATTATACCTTCTTTCGTACTAAAGAGATTTAGCATTGATTAATGCTTTAAAAAATATATTTAGCTTGTGTTCTATATTGTATTGCCATAATTTTTACGAGTTATAGATTTAAAAAAAAAACTATGAATTGTAATTTTTTTTAAATGGAATTCATGTAAAATTATGGTATGTATTATTATTTTTTTTAAAAAATAAAGTTTAAAGGAAGACTTAAGATAAGGAAGATGAGGAAGATAAAGGTATGATTTTATGAATCAAAGTCAAAGTCAAAGTCATAAATTTATGATCTGGGCCAAGCCCTGAACATATATAAAAAAGCCCATAAACTAGATAGGCCTAGAATTGTTGGTGTTGGAATTGGACAGTTTTTAAGACTAAACTCTTGAGGCTATGTTTGTTTTTTAAACAATTAAAATGTTTTTTTTTTAATTATTTTTTTGATAATTTTAGATAATTATATGAATATAAAATATAAAATTTTAAAAATAAAAAAATAATATTTTAAAATAAAAATATTTTAAAAAATAATCAATAACTAAACATTATCGAATTCGATTCCACTGCCGCTTCTCCAACCACCACGTACCCAAATATAACCCAATCTATGTACTTACCTTAACAGGCAACATTTCTTTTCAACTGTCCAATAAAAAAGCTAAACTGAATGAAGGAAAACTATATTCATTGCCAAAAAAGAAGACCTAATGTTAAATGCCTACTGTACACTACTTATATAGATATAGGAGAGCATTATTTTTTATTTTCTCCCTCTCACTCTATATATCCATGTGAAGAAAAAGTTAAATACTTCTCTGGTGATTTGAGCTTAGATTCTGGTGCCCGTTCTGAAGAGATCATCCTCTGATCCATTCATATGGCGGCAACCCAATCACCATCACAACCTGCTCCAGATCGTGTCCCTGCTGGTACTTTTCTCCCTACCCCACCTCTTATCTTTATCATAATTATATAAAGTTTTGATCTTTATGTTAATTCAAACTCTCCTTTTTGTTGGTTTGAGGGGTCTAAGTCATTTGCAGGATGAATTGGCTTGTGGGTTGTTTTTGTCTTGTTCGTTTGAACATGAAAAAATCAATCTTTCTTTTGACTTTATGCTGTTTTTTTTGCCTTGTTTTTTGAGGACTCGTCTTTTTTATATGCGGAGAGATTGAAACTTGCATGTGGTGATAAATCTGGGCTGTGCTTGGTGTTTTATCTTGAGATCTGAGATCTAGGTTGTGTGAGGTGACCTTAATTATTGCGAATTCTCAGTTTTGCTTGTCATGTTTAGATAATTATTCAGTAGAGTATTTTGGAGTGGAGGTTCAAGAAACTTAATTGACTTGTTGATATGGTTGCTTTCTGGAATCATGAACCGGTGGTTTCTTGAATTCATGAAAAGAAAAAATGTTTGATATGCTTGAGATTTCAAGGCGATGTCCTGTTTTTATGAGCTTATTTATTATTGTCAAGCTGATGAGATCTTTGACTGATCAAAGCATACTTGTAGTGTATAGAACCTGGTTATTAAATGAGTGGTTGCTCATTGTTTTGTATTATGTACGAAGGTTTCCTGTTTCATTATAGTATCGACTAGATCTCAATGGTTTTCCATTTTGAAAGTATTTTCATGTTCTTATATTTATCATGTGTGCATAGGTGTGAATGTGTGGATTTGTGCGCACATATTCATAGCTTCAAGTTTTCATATCCCCAATTTTAGCTTTGGTTGGTCAATAAATTTGTACTGCCTGTGTTTCTAAGACTCTACTAAGTCACTGAGCTTACTGATCATGGATGCAGAAGAGAAACCTGCCGAATCAGATAACATGAAGGAGCAGGTAGTTCTTCTTAAACTTCAATCATTTTTTTTTCTATACTCAAAGCTTAATGAAAGTATTTTTTTTAGTAAGAAACCTTATTTGTTAACTTATTTTCAGCCTCTATCAGCAAAAAATGAGACGTCAGTTTCTCCTAATTCCTCACAGGATACTGCCCCTTCAGGTCATCCTAGGGACACCACAGGTCAATTGGGAGCATTTGGTTCTCCTGGAGATCGTGCTGTCTATCCACCTAATATTTATGCTCCTCAGGCACAGGCGTTCTACTACAGAGGTTAGTCTTACAGTCCATTTGGAGGCCCTGAACTTGACAGTCACTGATCATACCTATCATTGATGTCACACAGATGACACTAAATATTAATTTTTAGAAATCAAATGCATGTAACTGCAACATTCTTGTATTAGTTTCTGATACTTGATATCCTACATGAATTAATCAAGGGACCATTTTATTGATGTTGTCAACCAGGTTATGACAATGTCACTGGTGAATGGGATGAATATCCTCCATATATAAATGCTGAAGGTTTAGAAATTGGGTCTCCTGTAAGCAACCCTCCATCACATCATTTTATTATATAGACTGCCTTTGCTATTGTTCCCTGACATTTTGTCTTAACTAGGGTGTCTACAATGACAATCCTTCTCTTGTTTTCCATGCTGGATATGGATATAGTCCACAAATGCCTTATGGGCCATATTCTCCAGTCACCACTCCTTTACCTTCTGTCGGTGGAGATGCACAGTTATACTCCCCTCAGCAATTTCCATTTTCTGGGCCACCTTATTACCAGCATCTAGGTCCTAACATGTCATATATCACTTCACCAACACCAGTTTCACAACCGGAGTTCAACGCATTGGCAAACATCGACCAACAAGGAGATAACATGCTTTTCGGACCAAGGCCTAGTTATCCTCCTCCAGTAGGATCAATTGGTAGGGGCAGCTTTCCAGGAAACCATGGTTTTCATGATCAGCAGCAGGGGTTCGACGGATTGAGATCTGGAGGACTTTGGTCAGATTGGTCAAAGCCCTCAGATAGAAATAGGCCTTTGACTCCCTTTTCACCTTCAGTTTCCCCACAGCCTATTGGCAATTTTGTGTCATTTGGGCAGAATGTTGGAATGGTTTGTATTCTTACCCCTCTATTTTTTTTTTATTAAGAATCTGTTGAGTCACATGACGCTGCTTGCCTTTTCTCATTACGAGATGTTACAGTATGCAAGGAATCCATATAGCTAGTTAAGAAAAGGGGTTGTACATTATGGTGCAGATTGTTTTATCCTAGATCTATTTTATAAGCCTTGGTAATTGAAAATTTTATCAGGACTTTCAGTTGTGATATATGCAAGATGTGTGTAGCCTAAGCAACACCAATCATGTAAAGGTCCTTATTTCTTATTTGCCAATATATGGCTACATGATTGTTTGAAGGCTCTTGCTTGTTTCCTAATAAATCTAGTAGGTCAACCGAATATGTTCTTTAGAATTTGTTACTTGGTATTTTACTAACCTTATCCTTCCTTTCTACCCAAACCTGAAAGATGGCATAAGAGGCCTGATAACAGCCCCAGGTTACTTTGCTTTGCCATGCATTTTCGGTTATGACTGCAAACAATTTTCATGTTTGATTTGCATGCTTTGCTATTATTGATTACTTAGTAGGAAGCGATGAGCACCAGGTATTATCATTACAATTGATGAAGCGGATTATGGCTTTTAGTGTTAATGCTAACTGACAAAGTTTTTGCAGGCATCTCAACAACAAAGATCATTTTATGGCCCTGGATCTGGTTCAAACTCCTACAATAGAGCCTATCTGCAGAGTGGTTACAATCAGGGATCTAGTTTTGGAAGTGCATCCATTTCTAGTTTGGGGACTAACAATCGGGGTTGGCTTTCTCTTGAAAACAACAGACGGCGAGGAAGGAGCAATGTTTCCTTATGTGGCTGCAATGGTAGTCTTGATATCCTTAGTGAGCAAAACAGAGGACCAAGGGCCTTAAAGCCTAAGGCCCAAAATACAGCTGAACATGGTCCTTCTGTTGAGAATAATAAACATAGCAAACCATCTGCCAAGATCCATGACGAATCATACAACCAACCAGATTTTGTAATTGAATACAAGGATGCTAAGTTCTTCATCATCAAGTCATACAGTGAAGATAACGTTCACAAGAGCATCAAATATGGTGTTTGGGCCAGCACTCCAAATGGGAATAGAAAATTGGACACCACCTATCGTGAAGCTAAGGAGAAGCAAGATCCTTGTCCTGTGTTTCTCTTATTTTCGGTAAATACCTGATTCTTAAGTGCTCAAAAAACAGTAACTTGGAAGTTGGAAGGCAGACCAATGCCTTGGGAAAAAAATAAAAGAAAAAACTTGAAATATATCGTTAATCTAGAGAATCATATCTTTTAAATGCATTGATACATTACTTTTGTTATCACTTGTATCGAATATTGAAGGAAAACTGAAGCTTCTGCAATGTCTTTGTTTTGCCTCTTGAGCTTCTAATTCTTTCTGATTGCTTTTCCGTTATATTCATCTAAAAACTATTATTTTTTCCTCTTAGAGCAGGTGAATGCTATATCTTTGTTATTTCCTCCGAACTTCTAATTTCTTGTTTCTTCTGTAAGTATTTGTTACTCTTGTATGCAGGTGAATGCTAGTGCCCAGTTTTGTGGAGTGGCTGAAATGACTGGACCTGTTGACTTTGACAAGAGTGTGGATTACTGGCAGCAGGACAAGTGGAGCGGGCAGTTCCCTGTCAAATGGCACATTATTAAAGATGTCCCAAACAGTCAGTTTCGTCACATTGTATTGGAAAATAATGACAACAAGCCTGTCACTAACAGTCGAGACACACAGGAGGTAGGAATTCCTTTGGAACTTTGCAAGTTATGGGAATTTCTTAGTGCTCTAGGTATTTTTGGTCCACTACACAAAATCAGAAGTGTTTTTTTGGTCCTTGAAAATCCAATTGGAGGAGAAGCTAGGTGGTTAGTTTATATTGACTCACTTGTGGTTGTTTGTGTGATATCACAGGCTATGTGTAAGCTTAAATTTTAATGATTATGTGGCTGTTTCTTTTGTAGGAAATTATTTGGTTTTCATTGACATTTCTATAAAAATAGAAACTCCTAAACACCTATTTTTTCAGCTCTCTTGTGCCTAATATCAAGTTTGAATTCTTGCAGGTGAAATTGGAGCAGGGCATTGAGATGTTGAACATCTTTAAGAATTACGAAACTGATATGTCAATCATAGATGATTTTGATTTTTATGAGGACCGACAGAAAGCCATGCAAGAAAGGAAGGCTAGACAGCAAGCCAGCCTGATGGCTGTAGGTGTAGTTGGAGAAAGTGAGCACAGAAATGCAGTTACCTTACCAACTGATATTATCAAGCAGATGACGAAGAGTTTTGCTCAAGTTGTCTGCCTGGATGAGTCTAGCAAAGAAGGCACTGTTACTGATAGGGTTAGTTCTGGCTCTGATGGTTCTGCGGGCGCTAGAGTTAAATTGGAAGATGGTATCACAACTGTCTCCCCCTCGCAGACCAGTTAGGAAGAAACAAATACTCCAAGATTTGGGCAGGCTCCTGGTAGTGTAAGTGACAGGAACTTTGATTCCATCTTCTAGTCCCCCATTGTCTTGTGTGAAGGTGGATAGTCATATCGCAGAATTGATTGGAGTGCATCAATAGCTGGATGACGGGTCTTCTAAGTTTTGCAGGGACAATTCGCTACATGTATAATACATGGTTTTTTGAGTGTTGCGTTGTACTTGTAGTCAGTGTTCCTTTCGTTTTCTTGGTCCTTTACATTGCATTTTGAGCGAGAATAGTTATGCGGAGATAGTGGTTGACATCTTGCATTTGCAAGAGTAACTCAACTTTGCAGGCAGCTTAATAAGGGAAATATAGCAAAAGATGTTGAAGGAAGAACCTCTTAGTGTCAATGCTTTCTACATAATGAGCTACTAATTTCTGTCTCTCATGTTATTCATCAATTTGTGAAATAATCAGTGGCAGTGATACCACACAGCAAAGTTGTTGGTGGTGGCAGTCGGCGCTTGGCATCAAGTAACCCAAGTGGAACAAATGATTTTACATCTCAGTGAAAGGAAGACGAAGACAATGAATAACAAAAAGGAAAGTTGAGAGAACTGATGATAACAATGAGCTAGCTGTTTACTTTGTTTTTAAGCAAAGCATAATCACTTTCTTTCAGTGTGTAATCTCTTCCTTGACTAGCAAGATAATGACACTTTATTCAATTTCCAAGATGGACTGATCATCTTGAAGACAGTATATTAAATCTGAAAATTTGATGAAATTAAAGTATGATCCAAACCTAAACCATTTCTTAACAATGGGGTTGCCGCAGCACTGCCTGAAGTTGTTGGAGCATCCCTGTCACCAATAAATTGCTACTTGCCTATTGCCATTGCTAGACAATTGGAGAGGATGGAAATTGTTGGTAATGCTGAGGCTAGTAGCTTGTGCATGCCCTCTTCTGCATGAACAGGAGAAAAGACATCTTTCTAAATATAATTTGATATGATATGATTTGGAGAAAGGAGTGGATTGGCCAAATACTCAAGCGATCCTGACATGACACTTGAAGATTCTCCACTGAAACTAAACACAATAAACTCCGTTCATATTTGCATCAACTAGTTATCAGAACACACTTTGGTGGATCATCTAAAATTAGACAAAATCTCAACATAGTAGTTCGCAACGTTAGAAATCAATTAATACATTAACAAAATAATAATAATAATAATAATAAAAAACATGACACCTAAACTGTCCTACTCATGAAGGCAATGTTTATAAGCGTGTTATTTTTATAGTATTGATTTTTTAAAGTGTTTTTTTATTTAAAAATATATTAAAATAATTTTAGTTTTATTTTTTTAAGATTTATTTTTGAAATCAATAAATAAAAATAATTTAAAAATATATAAAAAATAATTTTAAATATTTTTTTTAATTTTTATGAAACACCATTTTAAACGCTGTTCCAATAAAGACTTAATTTTCTAATATCCTGCTCATAATTTTTCTGATTCTTTGAATCTTTTTAATTTTCCATATGAAAAGGGTAGTGAGAGTTACCATCAACTGGTAAGGTAGTGTTTGATCATTGTCTTGCTTATACATTATCTGGTTTCTCCTTCATCCAAAATGTACCATTTGATGATTTTAATTCTTAGGAAAAAACCATTCAAAGTTTTTCAAAGACAACGATCAACAAAAGTCAAGGGACTATGTTATAGGTTTTTAATTAAAAAGGACTCAGTTATAATTCCTTTCAAGAATCAGATACTAAAGAATAATTTACTAAGAGAGAGAAGTATAAATATGCTGTAGGAACAGAACGTGAGGGAAAATCAAAGCAAAGCCAAGCTGTGAAGTTCAGCAATGGCCGAAACAACGGCGGAAATCCCAATTCATTAATGGCCGAAAAAAAGGCGGGAGCCCCAATCAAACCGATACCCATCCCTTCTCTTCTTCTATAAGCCAAAAAAATAAAAAATAATTGGTGGGTTTGATTTAGATTTGCAAAGGAAAGATGAGTTTCTTTGGTTTTAGTGGATCATCACTACACTCTTCTTCAAATGCTTCTTCTTCTTCAATGGATTTTTGGTTTCAAAATGAAAGAATGAATTTTGGTTATGGATGGGCTACTCCCTTTGCGCTGCTTGTAATTCTCATTTTCCACTTCTCCAAACGACTCTTCTCTTCTTCTTCTTCTTCTTCTCCTCCTCCTAAACGAAACCTCGTTTCTTCTTCTCCAGCTTCCACTCCTACTGATATTGGTTCCTCTAATTACAGGTACTTGCTTTTCTTATTTAGTAGTTTGGTCCCTCTTTTTTTAAGATCAAAATGAAATCTTTTTTGCTTTTGCTCTTTTTTTTTCTTACACGGGAATGCTTTTTTTTCGTTCTTTTTCATTTTTGTCAATAATTTAATGTTTGTATTGGATTGGGGGTTGGTTTAATTGAATCAAAGTCCCAATCTTGGGAGGGTTTTGATTAATGAAATGCAACTCCTGTTATTTGCTACTGTTTATGCAGAATTTCAGAGATTGTTTCAGAAGCTGATTTGAAGTTTTTGATTGAAGTTTTGGATGAGAAGCTAACTGAGAAGGAGAGTGAGAAATGGGAAAATGTTACAAATAAGAGAAACAATCTTCTAGCTTATACCGCCAAATGTTTCAAACCGAAGGTTGTTGCCTTCTACCCCTAATGTTGTACTGTTTTCAATTTCCTAAAGTTTTCTCCTTTTGGTTTGTGGAATATGTCAATAAAGTTCATTTCGAAGTTTAGTTTGTTTTGTGTTTTATGAGTTCATTACTTGCGGTAGAAAGGCAGGCTAACCAATTGATATCTCTTTTAAATTTGGATTGAGTTTTATTGGTGGAGTATGGTTTTAGAGAGAATTGATGTAATATGATGGTGTTTTCTGGTTGTGTATTTGCAGGATGCTCCGATAAAGTACTTGAGTGTGATGGTTTTTGAAAACTGCACCACAGAGGTGCTTAGGGACTTCTACATGGACAATGACTACAGAAATCAATGGGATAAGACCATAGTTGAGCATGAGCAACTTCAGGTGGATAGAACGAATGGAACTGAAATTGGTCACACAATAAAGAAATTTCCACTTTTGACCCCAAGAGAATACGTTTTAGCATGGAGATTGTGGGAGGGAAAAGATAAGACATTCTACTGCTTTATTAAGGTAATCATCTACAGCAACTGGTTTGACAGCATAAGTTAGTTGCTTCTACCTATTGATATGATTGTGCAATATGTTCACCTTTGTGCACATTATATGGAACAATGAATTTGATTATATGTATTTATCAAGAAATGAAATATCGTTAGCTGGTGGGAAAATAACGGACTAGCAATAACCATTTTTTTTGGAAAAGATAACAATTATAAAGTAGATTTTCAATGGTGAATGGTGATTGCTTACTGGCTAGAGCAAATGGGATAATAAGCTCTTAAATTTTTTTAATGCAAGAATGTCCTTTTGATTTTGTTTAATTTATTCTGCCATAATGTCTGGGAAAATAATTTTATATATGCAATTGGCGATTTAGTTCTCTTCACTCTATTTTTAACTTGATTGTCTAATCCTTAATTTTTAATTTGATGTTGATGACTATAATTAGGATTGTGAACATCCTTTAGCTGCAAGACAGAAGAAGTTTGTACGAGTGAAGTTCTTTAGATCTGGCTGGAAAATCAGTAAAGGCAATTTCCTGACCTCCCTTTTTGCAGTATTTTTTGTAGTTGCAAGATTGATAAACAAACAAAAAAAAAGAAAAAGAAAAAAAGAGAGCATAAAGTGTCTTATATTGAGCTTTTCTAATATTATTTTCCGGCCTTCATTTGTAAATATTTTTATTTTTTATTTTTTTTAAATAAACCGTATCTTTCTGACATTGCAGTATTGACAGCAAAAAAGAAAAAAAAAAGCATGAAATGTCTCATATTGAGCTTTTCTGACAATGATTCTTGGGCCTTTGTTTTCTTAGTTGTTTGGAATTCAGTATTTTATAAAAATTGCATGTTTTCTTCCAGCATGAAGTGTATAGCGTAGACTGTTACATTTTCTGCTGGAGCTTGTATTATTCTCTATATAGTGAGAAATGGAAGATCATTATATGCTGCTGAAGCTTTACTAATGGAACATATGGATCTTTCTCCTTTTATTTTCTTATTTGGTACAGAAAAGATGCATCATCTGGTCTGTGTTTTAGGAGGTTATAAGCATGATTTGCAATTTGCCTGGTCTTTAGTTCTTCCTAAATGAAAACAGTTGCTTTTGGATTGTCTATTTACTTGATGTTTTAATTCTTCCTAGATGGAAATAGTTTACTCTTTTACTGATTATTTGGTAGTTGCTATCGCTTTAACTTACAGTCCCCGGTAGAAATGCCTGTGAGATCAAAATGTTTCACCAAGAAGATGCTGGTTTGAATGTGGAGATGGCAAAGTTGGCTTTCTCAAGGGGCATATGGAGCTATGTATGCAAGATGAATAATGCACTGCGCAAATACTCTGTGATTAGTCATCCTCAGACAGGTCCAGCTGTCACTGCAGTATCTTTAATCCAGAAGGTGAGGACCGGCATCTTGAAATACTGATGCTTTTAAAGAACATATTCATGACTTAGCACAGCCTATCAATAGAATGATTGGTGAAGTCAGGTTTCCTTTTTAACATCACACGTAATATATGAAATATGTAGTTTAACAGAAGTTTCCAAAACCACAGTGAGGAGATAAAATTAATGGCTTTATTATATTGAGATCATGAAATTTGTGTTAAACTGACTGAGTTTCCAAAACCTTTGGTTGGTGATTAAACTGCTACACATTAGCGAGGAGATGATAATACTGGCTTTATTATATTGAGATCATCAAGTATGTGTTTCCTCTTTTGGCACAGGTTCCACCTGAACTAGAAACAATGAACAGTCTTGTGGATACTCAGGCAACTCTGACATTGACTGCCCCACGGGGATTAGTTACTGGTGAAGCCAAAGAGAAGAAATTCCCAAGGCCATCTAGGAAAATTATAGGAAATGGTCTGCTTCTTCTAGGGGGTATCATCTGCTTGTCTCGTGGGCGCTCTAGCCTATGTGCTAAAGTTGCCATGGCATATATCCTGACAAAGCTGAGAAAACGTGATGAGTCGTCAAGCCAAGGAAGGGAAAGATGAGGTATATGATGACGTTGTATGACCAATACTAATGCTGCCGGACTCAATAAAGCTTATCACACATTTTTATTAACTTGAGCATGGAATCTGACCTGTATACCTTTTAAAGAGATCGCATATTAAGCCCCTTTGTCTACGAGGAAGCTGGATTTCTTTCTAATCAAGATTTTTGTTCCATGAATGCCTTTGTACAGAAAAGTTGCAACTTAATTACTCTTATTACCATCTCCACTAATGTAATTATGAAACTATCTTCAGGAAATCAGGAGCCAACACCAAAGTTTGAAGATTGAGCCAAAACTAGAAAGCCTAAATTGAAGAGAGCTCTCACTCTTCTATCCTCTTGAAGACTTGAGTTTTGTAGTATCCAGTTTAGCCATGACCAAATTGTTGGGCTATATAATGACCATTGTCCTTGTTTTTTTTTATTTGCCTTAGTTTGACTCAACATTCAATTCAAGGCTGCCATCACTCTTTTCTAAAGGTCAGCCTCGTAGTGATCAAGGATACTGAGTTAGCTTGAGAAGGGTGGGAATGATATAAGAATATCATAATGAAGCTTGATATGGTAATATTACCAAATTGGGGAATAATTATTGACAGGAGGCGTTTTCTCCTTGTGATTCTCCAACCCCCAAATATCATTCCTATATATTCAGTAATTACACCAGCATAATTATTGCCATGTTCAGTTTAGAAAACACTTCAGTTATGGGATCATGTTTATATAATACATTGATGTGTATAAAAAAGAAAACGATGCCTTTTCCAAACTGTCTTTGATCTACAAAAGCTATTCTTAGTATACCGATGATGTTTATGTAGTCTTGGTTGACACTTAAGTTGGTTCGATATATATATATATATATATGAAGAAGGAAGAACGGTTAGTATAAGAAGGCGGGAAGATAGTAACAGAAGGCTTTGTTAGTAATAACTCCTAAAGCCGGAAAACATTGACAAACTCTCATTTCTCCTAGTCATTCGCAGTTTTTTCTTCTCTGAAAAATGCCACTCATTGTGAGCTGTTTTTTCTTCAAATATAGCCTCTCTCTCTTAAAAAAAAAATAATAATTAAAAAACAACAAAAAAAGGAAAAGACTCCCCTTTTCTTCCTTCTTGTACCTAGAAGGAAGGCCAGAATCCTGTTGTTCATGTCTGACTTCTGAAACGTCATTCATAACCATCCTCTTGAATCTAGATAGCTTCAAGCATAACAAAGAAACAAAACCCACATTACTCTTTTTTTTTTTGCCTGCTTCATTATTGTTTTATGTTTTGGTGTAGGAGAATGTACCATAGTCTTTTAGGGTTCTTGATTGTCTCTCTTGTAATCCTCACCACCTTGGTCTATTCGAAGACTGATTCTGAAGATGGTATGCACACTCCATTTACACATGCACTGCAAAGTTTATTGATTTTGCTTTACATTTTGTTTTGATTCTCGAATGAGGTAATGGTGTTTAGGAACACGTAATTACGTATGTTTCAAGGTTCCACACACACATGTTGGTTATCAAGGTGAAATTTCTGTACATGTTTAATCTCAGGAGAGAATGAAATTTGATTTATATAAGGCAGATCTATGATCTTTATTGCCTTTACTAATACTATATTCGTTTGTTGTTTAATCTATGGGTAATAAAAGCCAGTCTCTTTAAATGCAATTAACTTTTGATGGGGTGTTCTTGGTTTTCATGGATTGGACCCATCAAGGGATGTTTTCAACTATTTGTTCATGTATATGTAGATAAACTCATTCAAGAAGAAAATAACTATGGTGAAAAGTTCAGTGCAATTGCAACGGGGTTACTGAAAAGTGCTTGTTTTAACTACAAATTTGCAACAAAAAATGGATACTAATAGGATTAACAACTGCAAATATTCAAAGACAGTATTGAAACTCAGAACCCTTCTTTTATGATCTTCAGTTACATAATCATAATTTTCTTAAGAATCTATTAAATTTGCATTTCAGTATTCTGATGTTTCCCGTATTGTGATTGCTGATTTCAGTTTCGGCTTTGAATGTGATGTTTACGAGCTTAAACTCTCCTTCAAAACTGAGTGGATGGCAATCAAGTGGTGGGGACCCTTGTGGAGACTCTTGGGAAGGAATCCAGTGCTCAGGCTCATCTGTGACTCAAATGTAGTTAGATTTGCTTGTCAAAATATTTCTGGTGAAGAGATTTTACATTTCACATATTTAGCAGGAATAACCCTGAATTTTCTGAATGCTCTTGCAGAAAATTATCTGGACTTGGACTTACTGGATCACTGGGTTATCAGCTGTCAAACTTGAAATCTGTCACCTACTTGTAATGCCCAGTTTCTAAATCATAGCACTTTTTTTTACACTAGCTTTTTTCCTGATGAAGGAACAAAACCTCAAGACTTTTGGTATTTCTTTGTCATAGTACAGTGATGTGAGCAAGAACAACCTCAAGAATGATATACCATACCAGCTTCCTCCTAATGCAGCTACCTTGTAAGCCTGCTGACATTTTCTTCATCTGGAACACGACTAAACAAGTTATTATATGTAGAGATTGTTCTTTACCCAAGCTCACTTTTTTTTACTGGACTGATTCATGAATTTAAGTGTGTTCGATACTAATCTTGCAAGCTTAACGTGCAGAGATCTTTCTAATAATGGCTTCACTGGCAGTGTGCCCTACTCAATTTCACAAATGACTAAACTTCAAAACCTGTAAGCATACTTGGTTCTTTTGTTACAAAACCTTCCATTTGTTCTGAATACTCATTCTTAATTTTGATGCTTCCTCCAGAAATCTTAATCAAAATAAATTAAATGGACAGTTGAGTGATATGTTTCAGAAACTCTCTAAACTTAAAACACTGTAAGTATTACTAACTGGAATGATCAAAAGGTTCTTAAAGTCTTCTGTTTGTTACAATAAAAGTTATGGTTCACTCATGGAGATGACTTACAGGGATCTATCCCACAACTCGATCTCAGGGAATCTGCCTCAGAGTTTTTCTGCACTTTCAAGCCTCAGCACATTGTAAGAAGTGATAATAAAATTTTTATTTAGGTCCTCTTAGTTTATTGCAGTGATTGTTTATGTCTTTGTACAGGCATTTGCAAGACAATGAATTCACCGGTACCATAGATGTCCTTGCCAGACTTCCCCTTAAAGATTTGTAAGTAACATTCTGAGTACTTCAATTGAACAACTATTGTTTTTCAGTTTAGGTCAGAAATATTGATGTCTAAAATTCTAAAGTCCGATGATTCATTGATAAGAATGATGGTTTCAAACTTTAATACAGTAGTTGATGTTAGTGAAAAGTAAAGAACTCACAACATGAATCCACTGTTCCACTGGCAGGAATATTAAAGACAATGAGTTCACTGGTTGGGTCCCTGATTCGCTGAATGGCATTGATAATCTGGAGTAAGAATACCCTAAATTTGCCTCTTTTTTTTTTTTTTTTGAGGATGTAGGTTGTAAGATATTGCTTCTCTGACTTCGTGATTTTATTTTCTGAAGAACGGGCGGGAATGCGTGGTCATCTGGTCCGGCTCCTCGTGGTAAATCTAGTTCAGCCCATGGCAAGGGAAGTGGGAAAGGTGGCATGAATGGACTTGCTATAGCGTTAATAGTTTTGGCTTCACTGGTTGTAGTTGGACTCCTCATTATACTGCTTTCAAAAAGAAGGTCTTCTCCATCTTCAAATTTTCTTGAGGAAGATAATGGTAGCTGGCATAGAGCATTTACTCCCCTTTCATCACATGAACTATCCAATGACACTCGTGCTGCCATAAAGAAAGAGTTTAAAGGTAGTTGATTGACTTCCAGCATAATTTTATGTAGAGAACTTTGCTAAATATTTGTTATAAATATTTTACTTTGTGTTCGCACCTTTATGTCGCTTTTTAATGCTGTCCTGTTTCAATACTGTGCATGCTGATGGACACTGTTGGTGTGGACTTAACAATATGATTTACTGGTGACAGAAATTGAACCAATCAATTTGTCTGGTTCGATTGATATAAAGAATCTGCAAAAAGCTCCTTCCGTGGGTTACAAGCCTCCACCTTCTGATTTTTCTGAGTCTATAAGTGACAACGAGTTTGCCATCCGTCTAAATGCTGGAAGAAACACCTCTGTTCGTTCCATAGCTTTTTCCTTGACAGATTTGCAGACTGCTACTGGCAATTTTGCATCGGGCCGACTTATTGGTGAGGGATCCCTCGGTCCAGTTTACAGGGCTAAATATCCTGATGGGAAGGTATGATTAGTCATTTCATATTTTCCTTTCCATTTATTTTCTGGCACTACCTAATACTTGATCCCTAGTTTGTTGTCGAATTTGGCACCTCATATTGTTACTGGATTGTAACTGAAAACACAATTTGCAATGAATAGTTGGATTTTGCGTTCCTGCAACATAATTTATTTTTTGCTTATCAGGTTTTAGCTGTCAAAAAGATTGATTCATCACTTTTTCAAGGCGCAAAGCAAGAGTTTTCAGAAATTGCTACAAGCATCTCAAAAGTTCACCATCAGAACATTGCTGAGCTTGTTGGTTATTGTTCAGAACAAGGGCACAGCATGTTGATATACGAGTATTTCAGGAATGGCTCACTTCATGAATTCCTGCATGTGTCAGATGACTACAGTAAACCACTAACTTGGAATACCAGAGTTAGAATAGCTTTGGGCACGGCACGTGCTGTCGAGTAAGTCAATATAAGCACATGCTCATGCAAATCTATTAGCCTAGTGGCTAAATGCTTAAATTGTAGAGCAAGAATGCAGATGAACGCCCTCCTGCAGAATGATTCCCCGTAGCTGTTTCCTTTTTCTCTAATAAAATATCAATTCTTTGGGCAGGTACCTCCATGAAGTTTGTTCTCCATCCTTCATCCATAAGAACATCAAGTCATCTAACATTTTGCTTGACCTTGAGCTCAATCCATGTCTTTGCGACTACGGGCTGGCAAACTTCCATCATGTTAGTATTTCTTGGGACATCCAAGATCTCCTTACTGCTAGCATAGTCTGGAAATGCGATGCCTGTTGTTTTGACAGCTTTTAGTATTAACATGTGAATTTTAATTATGGTTTTTCTCTTTTTCTCAGCGGACAAGCCAAAACCTTGGTGCAGGATACAATGCTCCAGAGTGCACTAAGCCTTCAGCTTATACAATGAAGAGTGATGTTTACAGTTTTGGAGTGGTGATGCTGGAGTTATTGACTGGTAGGCAGCCTTTTGACAGGTATGGTTTCACTGCTGCTGCAATCTTTTTATTCACCGTTTGCCAGTGCATGGTGATAGCCAATGTAATCTCCATATCATAACTAATTAAGTTGCCATATTCCCTTGCTTCTTTGCAGTTCAAAACCGAAATCAGAACAATGTCTGGTTCGATGGGCCACCCCTCAACTACATGACATTGATGCGTTGGACAAAATGGTAGACCCTGCATTGCGCGGGCTATACCCTCCAAAGTCTGTTTCTCGATTTGCTGATATCATTTCCCTCTGTGCACAGGTAAGAACCATCGGGAAATTGTTGGTGCAGGGTAGTGTTTGTGCTTTACTGTCTTCAAGCTTGGTGATCTCTTCAAACAGAAGTAATATTTTGCATTGCATTCTTTGTATTATTAGGTGGAGCCTGAATTCCGGCCGCCTATGTCAGAGATAGTGCAAGCATTGGTGCGATTATTTCAGTGATCGAGTATGAACATAAGAGACGATATTGCAGTTTCTAATCAGATGGAGGATTCTGATTACTAGTGCTAGCTGTATTCTTTCAAGTTTGATATAGAACTAAGTCATTTCTTTTTGTTTGGTTCTCCCTCTTGTACATGTCTGCTAGTAGCCTTGGTTACATAGGACTCTTGGAGATTTTCTTTGCTTTTTCAACAACTTCAAAGGGTTTTCTTTCTTTCTTCTTCTTCTTCTGCATGAAAGATTTTATGGAGAAATTCAACTTCCTGAGTGAGGTAGTCTGCGTATCGCTTGTCATTCTCACACGACCAAATTTCTACTCTCGTCCGGACTGGCCCAAAAGAAATCTCCAAGCCCTTAGACAAGATAAGTTGGAACCTCAAAAATGGCTCAGGGCTTTTGTTTTGTTTTTTTTGTTTTTAACATGGCTTAAACCAAAGAATGATGGATCAAACCCTTCTTCCACGTCGAGCTGGTGAGTTCAGATAATTTTTTCTGAAAACTTGTAACTGTAAATTTTGACTGGCAATATAAAAACCCTATGAGCAGCTGTCATTATTGCTTCCTTTGATTAATAAACTATACAGAGCATGGTGTTACAGTAACGTTGATTGACTTAAAACATACAACAAAGTCCTGATTTCTTCATTGCTTTGTTGTTTAAAGCTTGCAAGTTTGAACAATCCCTTGAGAATTTAGTGAGATGAAGCGCTCAACAACCAACAACACTTGATCTCTTCCTAGCTACCAATCTTAATCTGTCCATCTGTATCGTGAAGTATGAACGTAAATAAAGTTGTTAAGTCAGAATCTACCAAGAAAATGAGAGAGAGGGGGAGTGACCTGTCTCTGTCTTTCTTTCCTTTCGGGTTTGCTTTTGCAATTTTCATGTACCAAAAGTTAGCTTAGAGCCAACTAAAACACGTTACCGACAAATGCCATATGCGATTAATCAGTGGTCAATCAACTCAGCCCATTTGAACTCAGACGTGGTAAGATTGAGGACTCCTAACGTGGGAATTTTGTGTCAACTTCAACTATTATATGTGTGAATCACGAGGCATCACCACTTGCTAAAACACTAGTCAAGTGGCCTGTCAGATCGGTTTTCGTTTAAAATATGAAAAAAATATATTAAAGAGCTTAAAGAGGTTTTTTTTTTTTTAGTGTCATTTAAAATGAACAAAACCTTCTCATTCAAGTTTTTAATTAAATAATATGAGACTGACTTAATTTAAATTGATTAATTTTATGAATTTAAAAGTAATATAAATAGCTGATAATAAAATCATGACTTGATTTTTAGAAAAAACTTTAAGATAATGATTTTTAAAAAAAATATCGAGACAACAGTAGAATGGATCAACCTCAATCTCCTTGCGACCCGGGTCATGGATTCTATTGGGTTTAATAACCTGTTTTATAAATTTTTTTAATTTAATTATATAATAAAAATAGATGATATTAAAATTGAACACCGACCCTAAAATATATATTTATTTGAGACTGTGATAACCTTATAGAAAACAAACAAAAATAAATCATGCAGTGTATTTCCTAACCAATCCAATATTGAAGGATAAAATAAAAAAATAATAATTTAAAAAACTAAAGGACCAAAAACAAAAAAAGCTTATCTGGTTGGTGGGTAAACCTGTCAAACCTGTGAATTGGGTAACCTGAGCTAACACGCCAAACCCGTGAACCAGGTTATGGACTCCACTAGGATTATAACACGCCAAACACGCCAAACCTGTGAATTCGGCGACCGCTCTCTCTCCTCTCTTAACCATGAACTAAAAAATAATAAAAATAAATTTTGTACCAAAATTGAATTGAAAAATATTAAGGCACTAAAATTGTATAATTTGCATGATTTTTAAAGTTGAAGGACCAGAGTGTGTATTTTTACGAAATTTATGGCATGCCATCTATGTTTGACGCCTTTTTCATTTTGATCCTTTTTTTTTCAATCCCACCTTTTCATAAGAAATCAAGATCACTTGGTCTTCAATTTATGACTAAAACATCAAAAAAAAGTTTGAATATCAAATTGAAAAAATCTAAAATTTTCACAGCATCCACAATAATGCATGAGAGGACGAAGAATAAAGCCTTGTACAATAACAAAAACTCATGCCTTTTAAAGGAATACTTAATGTTAATAATAATGGTGTGGAAGTAGTACCGATTTGATATATCATGACTTGTAAGTCAAAAAGATATTGCTGATAAAATCATGGAGTAACATCTATAGGAAGGATGGGAGTAGGCAAATCTCATCATGTTATGAGTATTCAATGGTGTTTGGTTAATGTATGTTAGGGCAAAAGACAACAAGCGAAATGAAGATAGGATGTCAGAGGTAGGATTTCGATTAAGTTTTATCTTAATTGGATGATTTTGAAGAAATTAAGATTATAAATCAAAACTAATCTGCCTCCGTACGTTGGCAAAAGGCCACTAAGTTGCACTTCATCACCTACCTACCTGGCTTCAAATTAATGATGAGTTTGACTAGTTTGATCTTCATTTTAATCATTTTGTTTTTGTTTTGAGGTTTAGCTAGGGTTTGGCAGTTTGCCATGGATACAAGAAGCTAGGTTGGCATGGACGGGATTCTGACAATTAAGTCCCAGTATGAATATTGATTTTTGAAGGGCAAATATAGGACAAAAAGCAAGCATTTTTTGTTGTGTATATATATAATATATCTCTAGCTGCTCACATTTTAAATATTTAGTACTGTAAATTAATCTCAATAACCAGTACCATCGAGTTTAAATTAATTAATATATATCGATCCTTAATTACAGGTGATCGATGTGATCACGTAAGAATTAAAACCAGGGATGGATTCAAGGTGGTGCAGTAATGGAGGGCTAGCTCCATATATCAAGGCTTTTGGTTAATTTTAAAGATATATATTTTGCATATCGGCCTAATGTATTTTAAAAAACTTAAATAAATCCTCTTCCAAAATCCAAATCCTAATATATATATATATATATATATATATATATATATATATATATATATATATATAAGGGTGCATATATTATACTCTTGAATCCACCCACCCTAGCTAGCTACGTGTAAATAAATACCCTAGCTAGCTAAGAATTAATTATATCAATATATATACACAAAATTAATGAACTTTGAACAAGAGTACCTTTACATGCATAAACTTCAATGGCAAAATACCTATCTAAGATTTGACTAATTCTAACTGCTACGTGGTGAGATGATGCTGAAGTTGACTTTAATTTTCTCTGTCCATTAATGCTAATTTGTTGCATTCCACTTCTCACCAAGAATAATAATAATAATAATAAAGATTTGTTGTTTAACTGTCACAAGAGAAATTAAATAATAATAATAATAATAATAAGATAATGGTGGCGGTGATTGATGATATTTCAAAATTGAATATGTTCATGATAAATAAGGATTTTGATTATTTAAATAATACGTATACAATCATACATTTCGTATCAATATTCTCTTCTTCAGAGCTTAAGAAGTAGATAATTGGTGGTGGAAGATCCAACACCTACAAAACAGTCTTTTTTAATTGGGTTTAGGGATTCTTAGATAATAAAGTCTGTTTAGGGTAGTACTTAGCTGAACTCAAGGATGTTGGGTCTGATAGCTCACCAAGTCTATGTGTATTTGAACTCAATACTTAACTAAACCTAAGGATATTATTAGGTCTAGAAGCAAGCCAAATTCATGTTATTTGGATTTGATATTCTGCAATGTCTACAAATATAGGGTTATTACTCTAACTTTTATCACCTTAAATATAAACTTAGACTAAAAATTAAAATTTTAAAATATATTGATGGTGATGATGTTGATTATATGAAGAAGACTACAAAGTTTAAGATGGAAGATATATATTAATTAGTTTTACAATTTTATTCGGTGATAGTGATGTTGATTATATGAACATTTCCCGCAGACAATTTTGTTTTTTTATTTAAAAAAAAATTTCAAGTAGCAATAATTTATTAATAAAGAGTTATTAATTTATGATTCATCTTTCTTTAGCTATCCATTTTTTATGCTGACTGCTGGCCCTCCTTCCTTCCCTTTTGCTAGGTGAAGTCCCTCCATTTCTTGCTTAGAGAAGTCATGCATGCATTTTTTATGACCAGGAATTTGGGTCATCAACTTTTTAAGTATAGATAAGATAAATCCTTAACATACTATGGAATTCTTTGCAGAAATTGATCTGCGACCTCTGGTTAGCGTCTCAAAACCAAGTTCTTATCTTATTTTTCTAGTCATGTATAATTATAAACAGATTAATATATTTTTTAATTAATTGTTTAGAAGATTTCTATTCTAGCTGAGTGATTAACATGTGGAAGTAATATAAGGTCGTGAGTTCAAGACTTATATTTTATTTTCTCGACTAACAAAAACACAAGGTTAATATATTATTTTAAACGATTTAAAACAAAGTGGTGTCTTAGTTCAGTTGATTGAAGTACACGAGACAATACGTATTTAAAGCCAAGTATGTGTATATATATATAAGAAAATTACCTCTAGAATCTTATAGTTTAGTTGAAATTACACTTATCTATCGAGTTTTGAAAAATTACACTCTATAACCTAAACTTTATTGCATGCATAACAGTTTACATCCCGTACCTAGCACGCCAAAAAAAAAATTAAAAAAAATTATCTGATTATTTACAAAATTATCATTATTTTTCATGGCTAAAAAGTTCTTGTATTAAATATTACAAATTTGTAATTAGAAAAAAAACCCGTAGTCATCTTTTTCCCTAAACACCAAACTTAGTCGCCACCTTCTTTTCCCATTCATCCCTCACCCCCTAAAAAAGTCCTTACAAGATCCTAGCTACTGTTCGGGGGTGTTTGAGAGTGTGATAGTAGTTGCTTTTGAAAGTGCTTTTTCCTTAGAAATACATTAAAATAATATTTTTTTTATTCTTTAAAAATTATTTTTGACATCAGCACATCCAAATGATCTGGAAATACAAAAAAAATATTAATTTGAAGTAAAGAAAAAATTAAATTTTTTTAAAATATTTTTAAAAACACTTTTGAAACGCAAAAACAAACGGCCCGAATCATCCCCCTACATCCATCACCCATTAACCACTACTGTCAACAGGAACAAGTCTTCCATAGTCAACAGCCACATCCCATAGCAGTTCCCATTACTAATCCACAAATCCCAGCAAGCCGAAGATCACCAACAACCACTAGTTCTGCTGGAAAAACCATATGATCTCCACCGCCATACAGTCTTATCCACGGCTGCACCTCCAAGACCACAAGACAGTACTGGACAACAGATGACCATATCAAACCAAAAGGAACTAGCAACCACTCTTCTCCTCAATCGATAGGTTTTGGGTAGGATCTCTCCACCAAGTACAATAATTTTACTTGTTAGACTCCCAGCCAACATAACAAGCAACAAATTCCTAGAAGGAGACGGGAAGAAGACATTTCACTGTGTTTTTTTTTTTTCCAGGATTTTTGAAGACAGATAAATTATGTTTGAATGAATGACAGAAAATTTATAATATTTCTGATATATATCAAATTATAAGATGTTAAGAGTAATTTTTCCTATAAAATATAAAAAATAATGGTGATCGGTGAAATTTGTTTCCTGAAGCTACTTCTTGCCGACTATATTTTAAAGTGCAAGTCAATTTCTTTAGTGCGTGGCACCTAGCTTTTTAGCATCCTAAAAAATGACAGTCTAAGCAGATGGTGGGGACTGGGGAGGGACTCGTATTTGTGATTAAAAAATAAAAATAAATAAATAAACTTTTATTATGTTTATCTGTTACTTGAAGACTGTGGAAGCTATAATTGTTAGCTGTCAATATAATAGTGTTTGGTACGCCGGATGGACATGATACCTTAATTTTTTTGTTTTAAGGTTGTTCGGTGTTTTTCTGGATAGTTCAAAGATTAATTTTTGTTCTATTAAAGGTTGTTTTCAGTAGAAGAGATAGTACAAGCTTATCCCATGTTCTATATAATTCCGGTTAATATAAAAATAAAAATAAAAATAAAAATT
>Ga0307517_10002447_pt1 | contig 29685 bp, 26 predicted proteins | sample 23_EM_MG_FD_194515 | JGI IMG/M metagenome (GOLD analysis project Ga0307517, IMG submission 194515) | Populus trichocarpa ectomycorrhiza microbial communities from riparian zone in the Pacific Northwest, United States - 23_EM | ecosystem: Host-associated > Plants > Roots > Unclassified | place... | reverse complement strand
TACAAGCGCTGGACCAAGATCGAGCGCGACATGGTCGACCGCCTCTCGGGCGGCCAGCTCGGCTACGTTCATGTGCGCGGCATGGACGACGCCAGCTACCGCGACGTCTACTCGGAGGTGCTGGGCCGGCACAGTGGCAAGAAGGCGCTGATCGTCGACACCCGCTTCAACGGTGGCGGCAATCTGCACGACGAGCTGACGACGCTGCTCAGTGGCAAGCGCTATCTCGAGTTCCTGCCGCGCGGCCAGTCGCTGGGCTGGGAGCCGGGCAGCAAGTGGACCCAACCCTCGCTCGTCGTGATCAGCGAGAGCAACTACTCGGACGCGCACCTGTTCCCGTGGACCTACCGCCACCTCGGCCTGGGCAAGCTGCTCGGCATGCCGGTCGCCGGCACCGGCACGGCGGTCTGGTGGGAGACGCTGCAGGACAACAGCCTGAATTTCGGCATCCCCGAAGTCGGCTTTCGCGACGAGCAGGGCGGCTTCATGGAACGGGCGCTGATCGAGCCGGACATCAGGGTCCCGAACGACGCCGACAAGCTGAGCGCGGGGCGCGACCAGCAGATCGAGGAAGCCGTCAAGGAGCTGCTGAAGCGCTAGTTAGCGCGATCCGAACATCATCTGCCGCGCCAGCGCGGACTTCAGCGGCGACAGCACCTGCAGTGCCGCGAGGCCCAGCCCGCGCGCGGCCCCGGCGCCGGGCAGCTTCCAGGTGAAGCTGCGCGCGAGGAAGTCGGTCGCGGCGATCATCGCCCAGCGGTCCGGGCCGCGCTGCCATTCGAGCCGGCGCAGCACCGCATCGACATCCGGGTTGCGCGCCAGCGACTGGACCAGCTCGAACGCGTCGCGCAAGCCCAGGTTCAGGCCCTGGCCGGCCACCGGGTGCAGGGTTTGCGCGGCGTTGCCGATGCGCACGGTGCGGCCGTCGGTCAGCGTGCGTTCGGCGTTCAGCCCGAGCGGGAACTGCTTCAGCGCCGAGATCGACACGATGCGGCCGACGTCGGGATGGAAGATGCTGTTCAGCACCACGACGCGCTGCGCGTCGGTCAGCTCGCGCACCGGGTCGTCGTCGCTGGGCACGCACCACACGAGGCCGGCGCCGCCGCTCTTGAGCGGCAGCAGCGCGACCGGACCGTGGCGCGTGAAGCGCTCGAAGGCGACGCCATTCGGGCGCTCGCCCGTCGCGGCGTCGAACTGCACGGTGCCGACCCACGCGGTCTGGCCGTAGTCATGTGTGACGGCCTTGCGCGCCTGCTCTGAAAACACGCCGCCTTCGGCGACGATCGCGAGGTCGAACCGCTCGGCGATCCCGGCGTCGACCTCGACGCCGCCGATCACGTTCTTCAGCGCGGCGACCTGCTGCCCGAAGCGGCCACGCAAACGCCGCGGCTCAGCCGCCTCCGCGGCCATCCACACCTGCTGCAGCTTGGCCGTGATGCTGCCGTAGCTCAGCACCGCGCCGAGCAGCGGCACCGCCTCGTCGATCGCGCGGATGCGCAGGCAGGGCTCGCCGAACACGTCGCCGAGCAGCGGCAGCATCGACGGCGGCTGCTGCGACACGTGCACCTCGAGAATCGGCTGCGCGAGTTCGGCGCGCCACGCGCCGAGGCGTTCGAGCAACTGCACGCTGCCGAGCGAGAGCGCGAGCGTGCGCGGATCGCCCGACACATCCTTGTCGGCCGGCCGCGCATCGAACACGGTGATCGCGGCGTCGGGCAGTGTGCGGGCCGCCTGCAGCGCCAGGCTCAGGCCGACCGGGCCGGCGCCGACCACGGCGATCTGCAGCGGCGCATGGGTTCCGACTGGGTTCATGATGAGGCACACCCTTTGGTGGGGGTTGAAAAACAGAGGTCCGGCGTATTATTCGCCGCACCCGAATCCGCGGGGATGCTTCAGGAGTTGGTTGTCATGGCGCTGATGGATTTCATCAAGAAACAGTTCATCGACATCATCGAGTGGACCGAGTCCGGTGACGGCACGCTCGCCTGGCGCTACCCGATGGAAGACCGCGAAATCCAGAACGGCGGCTCGCTCACGGTGCGCGAATCGCAGGTCGCGGTGTTCGTCAACGAAGGCAAGATCGCCGACGTGTTCGCCCCCGGCCGCTACACCTTGACGACGGCGACGCTGCCGATCCTGACCTACCTGAAGAACTGGGACAAGCTCTTCAAGAGCCCGTTCAAGAGCGACGTGTACTTCTTCAGCACGCGCCAGCAGGTCGACCAGCGCTGGGGCACGACCCAGCCGGTGACGATCCGCGACAAGGACTTCGGCGCGGTGCGCCTGCGCGCGTTCGGCAACTACAGCTACCGCATCCATGACCCGAAGGTCTTCCACACCGAGATCTCGGGCACGCGCGACACCTACACCGTCGCCGACCTCGACGGCCAGCTGCGCGGGCTGATGCTGCAGCACATCTCGGACGCGGTGGCGTCGAGCGGCGTCGCCTTCCTCGACCTCGCGGCGAACCAGGTCGAGTTCGCGAAGGCGCTGATGGACGCGACCGCGCCGGCGTTCGAGAAGATCGGCCTGAAGCTCGAGGGCGTGACGATGCAAAGCGTGTCGTTGCCCGAGGAACTGCAGAAGATCCTCGACCAGAAGATCGGCATGGGCATGGTCGGCGGCGACATGGGCAAGTTCATGCAGTACCAGACGGCTCAGGCGATCCCGAAGTTCGCCGAGGGCGCGGGCCAGGGCGGTGTGGTCGGCGATGCGATGGGCCTGGGGGCCGGTGTCGCGCTCGGCCAGGTGATGGCGCAGCAGCTGAACCAGGGCCTGCAAGGGCAGAGCGCGGCTGCGGTCGCCGCGGCCGCGCCGGTGGCCGTGAAGGCCGACGACGTGATGGCCACGCTGGAGAAGCTCGGCGAGCTCAAGACCAAGGGCATCCTGACCCAGGAAGAATTCGACGCGAAGAAGGCAGAGCTGCTGAAGAAGCTCGTCTAGCCGCTTGGCCACCGAACCCTCACCGCAGCGCGCCTACCGCGCGGCGTGCCCCAACTGCGGCGCGCCGATCGAGTTTCGGTCGGCCGCGTCGGCGTTCGCCGTCTGCAGCTTCTGCAAGAGCACGGTGGTGCGCGAGGGCGATGCGCTGCGCAAGATCGGCGAGAGTGCCGAGCTGTTCGACGACCACTCGCCGCTGCAGCTCGGCGCGTCCGGCACGTTCCAGGGTGCCGGGTTCACACTCGTCGGCCGGCTGCAATACCGCTATGCCGAGGGCACCTGGAACGAATGGCATGCGCTGTTCGAGAACGGCAAGTCGGCCTGGCTGAGCGAGGACAACGGCCGCTATGTGCTGGCGGTCGATGCCCCGCTCGACGGGGCCGCGCCCGCCGCGACCGGCCTGAAGGCCGGCGTGCAGCTGACGATCGCGGGGCAGGGCTGGACGGTCGCCTCCGTCAGCGCCGCGAAGCTGATCGCGGCGCAGGGCGAGCTGCCGTATGCGCCCAACCTGACGCGCGGCTTCGTGATCTCGGACCTGCGCAATGCGCGCGGCGAAGTCGGCACGCTCGACTACAGCGAGCCGGGCCCGCCGCGCTGGTCGGTCGGCCGCTCGATCGCGATCAGCGAACTCGCGATAACCGGGCTCGCGGAAGCGGCCGAGAAGACACTGAAGGCGCGCGGCGTCGAGTGCCCGAGCTGCGGCGCGGCGCTCGAGATCAAGCTGTCGACGACGCAGTCCATCGTCTGCCATCAGTGCGCGGCGGTCGTCGACGTGTCAAAGGGGGTGGGTGGCGATCTGGCGCACTATGCGCAGCAGAACCCGCAAGAGCATGGCTCCGAGCCGCTGATCCCGCTCGGCAGCACCGGCCGGCTCGCACTGACGCGCGGCACCGTGCTGCCCTGGCAGGTGGTCGGCTACGTCGAGCGCTGCGAAGTCGATCAGGCGCCCGACGACGAGCAGACCTTCTGGCGCGAGTACCTGCTGTACCACCGCACCGAAGGCTTCGCGTTCATCGTCGATGCGCAGGACGGCTGGAGCTGGACCGCGCCGATCACCGGCGTGCCCGAGCAGGCCGGCAGCGGCGTCAAGTACGAGGGCGCGAGCTACCGCAAGCTGTACGACTACACCGGCATGGTCACCTACGTGCTCGGCGAGTTCTACTGGCAGGTGACGAAGAACCAGCGCACCTTCAACTCCGACTACCAGGGCACCGGCGCGGCGTCGACGAAGCGGCTCAATCGCGAAGTCACCGGCGTCGGCGACAATTCGGAGATCGTCTGGTCACGCGGCGACACGCTCAGCGCCGACCAGGTGTTGAAGGCCTTCGGCCTCGCACCGGACAAGGCCGCGGCGCTGCAGCGCGATGCGCTGCCGACCTCGCTGAGCGCGTCGTCGACGCTGGTCAAGATCCTGATCTGGGGTGCGATCATCGTCGTGATGCTGCTGCTGTTTCGCTGCGGCAGCGGCGGCGGCGCGAGCAACTGCGAGGACACGCGCGCGACCTTCGGCGAAGCGTCGACGGAATATCAGAACTGCCTCAACAGCAACCGCAGCGGCGGCAGCGGCTACCGGACCGGCGGTGGCTCGTTCGGCGGTTTTTCGAGCGGAGGTGGCCATAAATGAAGCCCCTCGCCCAACGAGTACGTCGGTCGATCCCCCGAGGGGATGCGGGCCGGCTTGGGAGCGGCCCGGCGCTCGGCCCGTGAACGTGTGTGACCATTGACAAGGAGGTTCGCCATGATGGGAATTGAATGGATGAAGCCCGGCGTCATCGTCGGCTCGATCATGTTTGCGCTGATCGGCGTGGCGATCTTTTGGATCTGCTTCGTCATCGTCGACAAGCTCACGCCCTACGACCTGTGGGGCGAGATCATCGAGAAGAAGAATGTGGCGCTGGCGATCGTCGTCGGGGCGATGTGCATCGCGATCGGCATGATCGTCGCGGCCGCGGTGCACGGGTGACCGGCGTGTCCGCGTGGCCGAGGTTCTGAGCCCCGCGCAAGCGCGCGCGTCGGTCCGGCCCGCCGAAGTCGCGCTGCTCGCCTCGGTCTTCGTCGTCGCGGCCTGCGGGCTGGTGTACGAGCTCGCGGCCGGCACGCTGGCGAGCTACCTGCTGGGCGACTCGATCCTGCAGTTCTCGACCGTGATCGGCAGCTACCTGTTCGCGATGGGCGTGGGCTCGTACCTGTCGCGCTTCTTCGAGCGCCAGCTGGTCGCGCATTTCCTGCGCATCGAGTTGCTGGTGGGGCTGATCGGCGGCCTGATGCCGGCCGCCTTGTTCGCATTGCAATCGCTGAGCAGCGGCTCGTTCCGCTTCGCGCTGTACGGTCTGGTGCTGGCGGTGGGCATCCTGGTCGGGCTCGAGATCCCGCTCGTGATGCGCATCCTGAGGCGTCAAAGCAAGGGGCTGGGCCTCCTGGTTTCGCAGGTGCTGACCTTTGACTACCTGGGCGCGCTCGCGGTCGCGATCGCGTTCCCGCTGCTGCTGGTCCCGCATCTCGGGCTGATCCGCACCGGCGCTTTTTTCGGGCTGCTGAACGCGGTGGTCGCGGTGTGGGCGCTGCTGCTGTTCCGCGGCGAGCTGCGGCGCTTCGCGGCGCATGCGATGGCCTGCGCGCTGACGATCGCCGCGCTGCTGGCCGCGTTCGTCGCCGCGGACCACGTCACGACCTGGGCCGAGGACCGTTTCTATGCCGATCACGTGCTGTACAGCGAGACCAGCGCGTACCAGCGCATCGTCGTCACCGCGAGCCGGCAGGGCGTGCGGCTGTTCCTGAACGGCAACCTGCAGTTCCACTCGCGCGACGAGTACCGTTACCACGAGGCGCTGGTGCACCCGGCGATGGCCGCGCACGGCGCGCCGAAGAACGTGCTGGTGCTGGGCGGCGGCGACGGCATGGCGGCGCGCGAGATCCTGAAGTACGCGAGCGTCGAACACGTCACGCTGGTCGAGCTCGACCCGCACATGACGCAGCTGTTCTCGACCCAGGCGCTGCTGCGCGGGCTGAATGCCGATGCGCTGCTGTCACCCAAGCTCAAGGTCGTCAACGCCGATGCGTTCGCGTGGCTGGAGCAGGCCACCGACAGCTACGATGTGATCGTCGTCGACTTCCCCGACCCGACCAACTTCGCGATCGGCAAGCTCTACACCGCGAGCTTCTACCGCCTGATCGATCAGCACCTGAGCGCGAGTGGCTTCGCCGCCGTGCAGACGACCTCGCCGCTGATCGCGCGCAAGAGCTTCTGGACAGTGGCCACGACGATAGAAGCCGCCGGCCTGCAGACGACGCCGTACCACGCGCATGTGCCGAGCTTCGGCGAGTGGGGCTTCATCCTCGCGAGCCGGCGACCGTTCCGGATGCCGACCACGCTGCCGGCGGGCCTGCGCTTCCTGACCCCGGCCGATCTGCCGACGCTGTTCAACTTCCCGCTCGACATGGCGCGCGTCCCGACCGAGGTGAACCGCCTGTCGAACCAGGTGCTGGTGCAGACCTTCGAGGACGAATGGGGCAAGGTGCACCAGTGAGCGCCGGTTCATGAGCGTGCAACGCCGCCGTGTGCTCGCGGCTGCCGCGGCGCTGCCGTTCGCGGGCTGCGGACGCCACCCCGAGCCGAGCGCCTACACCGGCGGCTGGGTCGGTGCGAACGCTGAACGCGGCCATCGCCTGCGGGAGGCGGCCGGAAAAGGCGCGCTGCCTGCATCCGAAGTGCAGCGTCGGGCGTCGGTGATCGTGATCGGTGCCGGCGTGTCTGGCCTCGCCGCCGCGCGCCGCTTGACGCAGCGCGGCATCGACGACGTGCAAGTCTTCGATCTCGAGGATGCGGCCGGCGGCAACAGCCGCGGCCACCGCATCGCCGGCATGGCCTGCCCGCTCGGTGCGCACTACCTGCCGGTGCCGGGTGAGCAGGCGGTCGAGGTGATCGAGCTGCTCGAAGCGGTCGGCTTGCGTCGCACCGAAGCCGGCCGGCCGGTCTACGACGAGCGCCACCTGTGCCACAGCCCGCAGGAGCGCCTGCACATCGGCGGCCAGTGGCGCGAGGGTCTGCTGCCGCCGATCGACGCACTGCCCGCGGATCAGCGCGCCGCGACGCTGCGGCAGTACCGCGAGTTCAGCGCCGCCGTCGACCGCGCGAGCGAAGGCGGGGCCTTCAGCATGCCGACCGCGCGCTGCACTTGGAGCCCGCAGCTCGATGCGCTCGACGCGGTCGCGTTCGCGCCCTGGCTGGACGCGCAAGGCCTGAACGCGCCGGCGTTGCGCTGGTACCTCGACTACTGCTGCCGCGACGACTACGGCGCCGGCGCGGCCCAGGTCTCGGCCTGGGCCGGGCTGCACTACTTCGCGAGCCGGCACGGCTTTCATGCGCCGGGTGAAGACGCGCCCGAGCGGGACGGCGTGCTGACCTGGCCCGAGGGCAACGCCTGGCTGAGCCGGCGCCTCGCCGAGCCGCTGGGCGAGCGGCTGCAGCTCGGACAGATCGTGCTGCGCGTGACCGAGAACCGCGCGGACGTGAGCGTCGATGTCTGGAACGTGCGTGCGCAGCGCGCGGAACGCTGGACCGCCGCGAGCGTCGTGCTCGCGGTGCCGCTGTTCATCGCCGCGCGGCTGCTGACGTCAACGCCACCCGCGCTGACGCAGGCGGTCGCGGCGATGCGGCACGCGCCCTGGCTGGTCGGCAACCTGCATCTGTCCGAGGCCCTGGCCGACCGCCCCGGTGCGCCGCCCTCGTGGGACAACGTCGTCTACGACCCCGGCGCCGCGCTGCCGACGCTCGGTTATGTGGACGCGATGCACCAGAGCACGCGCAGCATCCCCGGACCGACGGTGCTGACCGCGTACTGGGCGCTGGGCGGCAACACACCGGAGCAGCTGACGCAGCAGCGCGCGCGGCTGCTGAACGAACCGTGGTCGGCGTGGTCGCAGGCAGTGGTGCAGGAACTCGCGCGCGTGCATCCCGATCTGCCATCCAAGCTGAAGCAGGTCGACCTGATGCGCTACGGCCACGCGATGAGCGTGCCGGTGCCGGGTTTGCGCAGCAGCGCCGCGCTGCGCGCGCTGGCCGCACCGCAGGGCGTCGCCAGGCGTCATGTGCACTTCGCGCACACCGACCTGTCGGCCTACTCGGTGTTCGAGGAGGCGATGTACCAGGGCGTGCGCGCGGCCACGCAGGTCGTGCACGGATTCACGCCAGCGCGCTGAAACCGTCGGCGCTCCAGCGCTCGCTGCCGACACCGTGGTGGACGAAGAACAGACCGTCGGGGTCGACCTGCTGCTTCACCGCCAGCAGCCGCGAATAGTTCGATCCCCAGAAGGACTGCTGCCAGTTCGGCTCGAAGAAATTGCTCTCCGAGACATAGGAGCCGGCGTTCGGCACCAGCTTGCGCATCTCGTCCATCGCACGTGCGATGGCCTGCGCGCGCTGGCGGGCCAGTGCGGCGTCGGGCTCGTGGCCCGCCACACCTGGATAGCCAGGCGGCCCTTCCGACGCGCAGATCAGCAGCGCGAACGCGTCCAGCACGGCCGGGTTCATCGCGGTGTTCTTGGCGGCCGCCAGCGCGTCGGCCGGGGCGCCGGCCAGGCCCTTGTTCAGGTGCAGCGACACGCTCCAGTGCCGGGTCGCGGCGAACAGCGCATCCCCGAGTGCCTGCCGCTGTGCATCGCGCAGCAGATCGGCCGGAAGCCAGGCCGACTGGTAGCCCTGCAGCACCTGGCCCGCCTGCGCCTGATCGCCGGGCCAGAACACATTGCCCGGTGGCGCGCCGGGCCGATCGTCGGTGCTGATGAAGCCGAGCAGCTTCTTAAACATCGTCGGGGCCCAGAAGCTGCGGGCCGAGGTGGCGACGATCTTCAGCGGCGAGAACTCGATCGAGAAGTCGTCCGGTGCGGCGGCTATCGAATCCAGGAACGGCTGCCAGACCGCCTGCGCCTGGCTTCGGTCCAGCCCCTGGAACACCATCGAGATCTTCAGGACATTGTCTCGACGCAGGCGAATCTGTTCGCCCCAGTGCGGATTCAGCAGGCTGCGGCTGTAGAAGTCGACGATCAGGCCGATCAGCCGGCGGAACGCGGGCGCCGATGAGGCCTTGATCGTCAGGTTCACCGCGCCGAAGGTTTCAGGCAGTTCGTGGACACGCAGCGTGAGCCGGGTGACGACCCCGAGGCTGCCACCGCCGCCGCCCTTGAGGCCCCAGAACAGCTCGGGGTTCGTGCACGCGTTGGCGATGCGCACGGTGCCGTCCGCGGTGACGACTTCGGCCTGCAGCAGGCTGCCTGCCGCCAGCCCGTAGGCCTTGGAAAAACTGCCGAACCCGCCGCTCTGCACCAGACCGGCGACGCCGACCGTCAAGCAGCCGCCGCCCTGGACGTAGCCGCCCGCCTTGCTCGTGACGGCGTCGTAGACCTGCGCCCAGACGGCCCCGGCCCCCACCGTGACCGCCCGCACCGGCTTCGCCTGGGCCTCGCATCCCGTCGCGACGAATGCGTCGTGCACGGTGACGTCGTTGATCTTCCGCGTCCAGACCAGCAGCGAGTCCGGCGCATTGGACGTGCCCTGGTAGCTGTGGCCGCCGCCCTTCACGACCAGCCGCAGATGGTGGTCGCGCGCGAAGTTGACGGCCGCGACGACATCGTCCGTCGACTTGGCGGCCACCGCATAAACGCTGGGCATCGAGGTCCAGGCATCGACCCAGCCGAGGGTTTGCGTCAGGCCGACTGCGTCGCCGACGAAGTACGGGTTCTTCAGCGACCGGAACAGGTCGGCGCAGGCCGCCCCCGAGGCGGCATCGCGGCAGGCCTGCATCGGCCCCGACACCTTGACGAGCCGGCCGCCGAGTTCGCGGCCGAGTTGCGCCCAGCGTTCGTCCGACGGCCAGGCCGGGTCGCCAGGGCGGACCCGACGGAAACCGACAGATGGCGCCGTGGTCTTGGCGAACATCCCGGGGCGGACGCCGGTCAGCAGCGGCACGGCCGCGGCGGCTTGCAGCAGATGTCTGCGCTTCATGGTTTTCCTTTCAGGTCAGAGGCGCCGAGGCATCGGCGTGAGCTGCCTAGAATCGCCTCGATCAGATGGCCCAGGATCGGAAAGTGACCAACCCACCCCATTCCGGGACGAACGCGGCCGACACCGGGTCCGCCGCGCGCAGAGTGCGGCGCGTGCTGCTCGGGATCACCGCGGTGTGGCTGCTCGTGCACGCCGCCGTCAACAGCGTGTCGGTCGCGACCGATCTGGCCCGGCGCGGCATCGTCTTCGAGGCCGCCCAGCCGTGGATCTGGGAATTCAGCAGCGCGCTCAGCCTGTTCCTGTGGCTGCTGCCGGTGCTGGCCTTCGACGAGGGCTTGCGCCAACGCGTGCGCGGCATCGGGCTGCGGCTCGCGGCGTACGCGGCCGCGAGCGTGGTGTTTTCGGTCGCCCATGTGGCGACGATGGTGGCGATGCGCCAGCTGGTCTACCGACTCGCCGGCTGGCACTACGATTTCGGCCCGTGGCGTGACGGCCTGCTGTACGAGTACCGCAAGGACGTTCTGACCTTCGTCGTGATCCTCGCGATCGCCGCGGCGTGGCGCCTGCTGTCCGCGCGCATCGCGCCCGCCGTGGCCGTCGACCCACCACCCGAGGCGCTGCCAGCAGCGGCTGCGAACGGCGCGGCACCGGCGGCGCCGACCTTCATCGTGCGCACCGCGACCCATGGCGATTTGCTGGTGCGTGCCGACGAGGTGGATTGGGTCGAGGCCCAGGGCAACTATGTCGCGTTGCATGTGGGTTCGGAGGCGCGCCTGCTGCGCCAGACCCTGGCCGAGATGGAGACCCGGCTGAAGGCCCACGGCTTCATCCGCACGCACCGCCGCGCGCTCGTCAACCGCCAGCGCATGCAGGCCATCATCCCGCCCGAGCTCGGCGAGCTCGGGGTGCGGCTCAGCAGCGGGCAGGTCGCGCCGCTGAGCGAGAGCCGGCGCGCCGAGGTCGTGCGCCTGGTGCTCGGCGCTTAGTGATCTCGCTTACGCGGCAGCGGCCTCGGCGAGACGGAACGTGCCGACCACGCTCGCGAGCTGCGCCGCCTGCTCCTTGAGGCTTTCGGCGGCGGCGGCCGATTGTTCGACGAGCGCGGCGTTCTGCTGCGTCATCTGGTCGAGCTGGGCCACCGAGCCGTTGACCTGGCCGATGCCGTCGCTCTGTTCGGTGGCGGCGGCGGTGATCTCGCCGATGATGTCGGAGACGCGCTGCACCGAGCTGACGATCTCGGTCATCGTCTTGCCGGCATCGGCGACGAGCTTGGAGCCGTCCTGAACCTTTTCGACCGACGCGCCGATCAGGCCCTTGATCTCTTTCGCCGCTTCGGCGGAGCGCCCGGCGAGGCTGCGCACCTCGCTGGCGACGACCGCGAAGCCGCGGCCCTGTTCGCCGGCGCGCGCCGCTTCGACCGCGGCGTTCAGCGCCAGGATGTTGGTCTGGAACGCGATGCCGTCGATGACGCCGATGATGTCGGCAATCTTCTTCGACGACGCATTGATCTGGTCCATCGTCGTCACGACCTGCGCGACCACGGCACCGCCGCGCGCCGCGACCTCGGCCGCCGACGAGGCCAGCTGGTTCGCCTGGCGCGCCGAGTCGGCGCTCTGCTTCACCGTGCCGGTGAGCTGCTCCATCGACGACGCGGCCTGCTGCAGGTTCGCCGCGGTCTGCTCGGTGCGGCTGGACAGCTCCTGGTTGCCGGTGGCGATTTCCGCGCTGGCCGTTCCGACGCTGTCGGACGACTGGCGCATCTGCCCGACCATGCCGCTCAACGCGTCCTGCATGCCGGTCAGCGCGCCCAGCAGGTGCGCGGTCTCGTCGCTGCCGCCGGTGTCGACGCCGCGCGTGGTCAGGTTGCCGCTCGCGATCGCGGTGGCGAGGTTCTCGGCGGCCTCGATCGGGCGACAGATCGACAGCATGTTCAGCAGCGTCAACGGGATGATCACGACGATTGCGAGCGCGCCCACGCCGCCGATCAGCACCATCACCAGTGTCGCGGTGCGCTGCAGGCGCTCGCTGCCGGCGTCGGCGCCGGCTTCGATGCTCGCGGCAAGCGTCGTCAAGGCCTTGTGCGCCTCGTCGTACTCCGGCTGCGCCTTGCCCATGAAGGCGGCGGCGACGCGCGCCGAGTCGAAGCCCATCGATTCGAGCTGCCTGGCCACCGGCAGGAACGCCTCGCGGAACTTGTCCATGTGCCCCATGGCCGACGCGACGAGCTGGCGGTCGGCGTCGTCGGAGAGCACCTCGTTCAGCTTCTTGGCGGACGCCTGGACCTGCGCCATCGACTTGAGCCAGGCCTCCTTCGCGACGCCGGCCTCGACCGCGTTCTCGTACTGGATGATCATGTCCTTCTCGTGCGTGCGCAGCTCGCCCATCGCCTGGCGCAGCTGGGCGATCGCGGTGGTCGCCGCGAAGTTGTTGCGAACGAACGATTCGCTCGCCGACCGCGCCACCTGCTGGCCGACCAGGCCAGTGCCGCCCATCGCGAGCAACGCGAGCAGCACCACCGCGATGGCACCGAACATGCGTGTCCGGATCGTGAAGCGACGCATCAGATGGATTGGGTTCATGGGGACGGACCGGGCTCGGGTGGTGATCCGTGTGCTATCGGTGCGGGGCACCCGAACTTGAGCGACTGCGCGCTCACGAACGGCGGCTTGGGTGCGATCCGCACGCCGAGCCCGCCCGGGGTCGCGCTGCGTCCTACTCCAGCGTCGCGGGCCGCGTGACGCGCCGGTCCAGGCCCGAGCTGGCGTAGAACTCGTGCTTGTTGTTCATCATCTGCTCGTCGGCCTGCGACACCGTGGCCTCGAGGCGATCCCCTTTTTGCGCGGTGGCGCAGCCCATCGCCAGGCTCAGCGCCGCACCGGGGTAGAAGCTGTTGTTGAGCTCGATCAGCGACAGCACGCGTTCCATCGCCTGCTGCCCGGCGCGCTCGTCGCTGCCGGGCAGCAACAGCACGAACTCGTCGCCGCCGATCCGGGCCGCGCAGCCGGGTTTGTCGGTGACCTTGGCCAGAACCTCGCCGGCGCGGCGCAGCAACGCATCGCCCGCGGCGTGGCCGCTGTGGTCGTTGATCGACTTGAGCCGGTTCAGGTCGATCGCCACCACCGTCACCGGCCACGGACCGCGGCGCTCGAGGCGGTTCAGTTCATCCTCGAACCAGGCGCGGTTGCGCAGCTTGGTCAGCACGTCGTGCTTGCCCAGGTACTCGAGGTAGGCCTCGGCCTTCTTGCGCGCGGTGATGTCGATCAGCGCGACCTGCACCAGGCTCCAGTCCGCTTCAGCGCCGGGCAGCACCGAGAATTGCAGCAGCACATTGATCAGCTCGCCATCGAGGCCGTAGTTGACGACCTCGCGGTGCTGGAACAGCTTGCCGTTCCACAGGTCGATCAGCTGCTCGGCAAACGGCGCGTGCATCTCGTCGCGGAAGATCCGGTCGAGACTGCGCAGCAGCGTCGCCTTGTCGGGTGCACGGAACATGTCGAGCGTGCGCTGGTTGACGTCGATGACGTGGATCTCCTGCATGCAGCGCTCGACGAACTCGGGATGCACCTGCGTGAAGACGCGGAAGTCCTCGATGCCGCGCTCGCGCAGGTCGTCGATCAGGCGCTTGATCGCGCTGAAGTCCTCGACCCACAACGACACCGGCGAGTCCGCGAACAGCCCGCGCGCGTAGCGCTCGGCCTGCGCCAGGCTGCGCTCGGCGCGGGAGCGCTGCGTGATGTCCTCGATCGCGACGAGCACGCGGCTCCAGTCGGCCTCGTGACCGGGCAGCACGCTGCCGTTGATCAGGATGTCGAGCGGGGCGCCCGCCAGCGTGTAGTTCACGGTCTGGCTGGCAAAGCGCAGCTGGCCGTCCCACAGCGCGACCAGTTCGTCGATGTGCGGCTCGATCATCGCGTCGCGAAACACGCAATGCAGATTCGCGGTCAGGTGCTGCAGGTCGGTGGCGCCGAACAGCTCGAGTGTGCGCCGGTTCACGCGCACGACCTTGAGCTGCTGGCTGCACGCGGCGACGCGGCCGTGGTCGGCATTCAGAAACGCGCGGAGCTCGGTCACGCCCTCGGCGCGCCAGCGCTCGAACAGCGCGTGCAGCCCGCTGTAGTCCTCGAGCCAGAGCGACACCGGCGCACGCTCGAACATCGCTTCAAAATCAGTGCTCATGGGGCCCCTCGTCGAACGTGTACGTTCGACGATCCCCCGAGGGGATGCGGGCCGGCTTGGGGCGGCCCGGCGCTCGGCCCGCCGCCGTTGTCACGCATCAGTGCCTCGATCTCGGCCGCTGCGACGGGCACGTCGCGGCTCATCAGCTCGCAACCGGTCGCGGTGACGAGCGCGTCGTCCTCGATGCGGATGCCGATGTTCCAGTAGCGCTCTGGCACGCCGGGCGCGGGCCGCACGTAGAGGCCGGGCTCGATCGTCACGACCATGCCCGGCGCGAGCAGCCGCGAGGGCTTCATCACGACCGGCTGGCCCATCGCGTTGACCTGCTCGCTCGGCGGCTCGTCGAGCGCCAGGTACTCGCCGACATCGTGCACGTCGCGCCCGAGCCAGTGGCCGGTGCCGTGCATGTAGAACTGGCGGTAGGCGGCGCTGGCGATCACCGCGTCGACATCGCCGACGCTGCGGCGGTCGAGCAGGCCGACGTCGAGCATGCCTTGCGCCAGCACCCGCACCGCGGCGTGGTGGGCATCGCGGTGGCGCGCGCCCGGGCGCGTGACCGCGATCGCGGCCTCCTGCGCGGCCTGCACGATCTCGTAGAGCTCGCGCTGGGCCGGAGTGAAGCGGCCATCGGCCGGGAAGGTGCGGGTGACGTCGCTGGCGTAGCCGTCGAGCTCGCAGCCGGCGTCGATCAGGCACAGCTCGCCGGCATGCAGCTCGGCATCGGCGGCGGCGTAGTGCAGCACGCAGGCGTTCGCGCCGGCTGCGACGATGCTGGTGTAGGCCGGGCTCTGCGCGCCGTGGCGGCGAAACTCGTGCAGCAACTCGGCCTCGATCTCGTACTCGCGCACGCTGCCCTGAGGCGCGGCCGCGAAGCGCGCGCTGCAGTAGCGCATCGCGCGCGCATGGGCGCCGGCGCTGATCTGCGCGGCGCGCCGCATCGTTGCGATCTCGCCGGCGTCCTTGTGCAGGCGCATCTCGGCCAGCAGCGGCGCCAGGTCGCGTTGCACGGCCGGGCACACGACGCCGCTGCGCGCACGCGCGCGCAGGCTGTCGAGCCAGCCTGCGACGCGGCGCGGCACCGTGTCGCCGACGCCGGACGGGAACCACACCGCCGGCTGGTTCGCGAGCTGCTCGACCATCACCGCATCGATCGCCGCGACGTCGAATGCCTCGGTCACGCCGAGCGCCGCGGGTGCGGCCGCGACGCCGAGGCGCAAGCCGTTCCAGATCTCGTTCTCGGGGTCGCGTTCGCGGCACAGCAGCGCGGTCGCGCCGTTCGCATGCACGACCAGCCACGCGCCGGGCTCGTCGAAGCCGGTCAGGTAGTGGAACGAGCTGTCGTGCCGATACGGGTGGTCGCTGTCGCTGTTGCGCTGGCGTTCCGGCGCGGTCGCGATCAGCGCGACGCCGCCGCCCGCGTCGCTCAAGGCCTGGGCCAGCCGGGCGCGGCGCAGCACGAAGTCGGTCGAATCCATGCCCGAACTGTAGCCTTCCGCGCGCCGCCGCTGCAGCCGGCGCGCGCTTGGGCTAACCTCGCCGGCCTCATCCCTCCACGACAAGGTCACCATGCAATACCGACGACTGGGCCGCAGCGGCCTGAAGGTCAGCGAGCTCTCTCTGGGCTCCTGGGTCACGTACCACAACCAGGTCGACACCGGTGCGGCCACCGAGATGCTCGCCGCCGCGATGGACGCGGGCGTGAACTTCTTCGACAACGCCGAGGTGTACGCCTCCGGCCAGAGCGAGGTCGTGATGGGCCAGGCCTTCAAGGCGCTGAAGTGGCCGCGCCTGAACTACATCGTCTCGACCAAGTTCTTCTGGGGCCTCTCTACTCGCAATGACCCGCGCGAGGGCAACACCGTCAACCGGATGGACACGCTGAACCGCAAGTACCTGATGCAGGCGATCGACGGCTCGCTCGCGCGCATGGGGCTGGACTTCATCGATCTCGTCTACTGCCACCGACCCGATCCGCACACGCCGGTCGAGGAGACCGTGCACGCGATGAGCGACATGATCACGCAGGGCAAGGCGCTGTACTGGGGCACGAGCGAGTGGTCGGCGGCCGAGATTCGCGCCGCCTGGGACATCGCCGACAAGCACCATCTGCACAAGCCGGTGATGGAGCAGCCGCAGTACCACCTGTTCCACCGCCAGCGCGTCGAACAGGAGTACGCCCGGCTCTACGAAGACATCGGCCTCGGGCTGACGACCTGGAGCCCGCTCGCCAGCGGCCTGCTCACCGGCAAGTACAAGAACGGCATCCCGCCCGGCAGCCGCGGTGCGATGGAAAGCATGGGCTTCCTGACCAAGAGCCTCGGCGACGCGGCGAAGAACGCGGCCGTCGCCCAGCTCGAGGAGATCGCCGCCGAGCTGGGTTGCAGCGTCGCGCAGCTCGCGATCGCGTGGGTCGCGAAGAACCCGCGGGTCAGCAGCGTGATCACCGGGGCGTCGAAGCTGGCGCAGTTGCAGACCAACCTCGGCGCGGTCGACGTGATCGCGAAACTCAGCCCCGAGGTGATGGCGCGGATCGATGCGATCAGCGCACCCCTGGCCGAGTGATGGGGCACCCGGCGCCGGCGTACCGTCGCCACCCGCCGGGCGGGTGCGCAGCCGCCTTGGGGCGGCCCGGCGCCGGCTGCGCCGCCGTGATCACGGGTTGCGCTTGCGTGCGACCCGCCAACCCAGCCATGCGGCGCCGGCGATCACGCCGATGCGCAGCACCCGGCGCCAGCGGCCGCCGCCGCGCAGCACCGGCAACACGCTGCCGACCAGCGCCGCGGCGACGCGGTAGCGGCGCAGCCATGCGAGCCCCTGGCTGATCAGATCGGCCGGTGCGGCGGCGCCCCCGGTCCCGAACAGCATCCGGCCGAGCGTGCCGCCGAGCGAGGGGCCGACCAGCGCGTGCAGCAGCTGGCGCGGCTCGGCGGCATGTCGCACCTGCGCGAGCTCGCGCCGCAGTTCGTTGCGCTGGTAGGCGATGCGTGTCAGCAGCACCTGCTTGCGCGCGTGGCGTTCGACGGCGCTCATTGCTCGTCGTCCCGGTGGCGCATGAACGCGGTGTCGTTGCGCAGCTCCGCGAGCGTGTCGGCCATCAGCGGCGGGTAGGCGCGCAGCCGGGCGCGCAGCCACCACAGCAGGCCGACGCCGGCCAGCGCGTAGACCAGCGCGATCCAGCCCAGCACGGCATGCCCATAGGCCGGCCACAGCGCGACCGCGATCCAGGCCGACAGCGCGAACACCGCACCACCGAACAGGCCCAGCGCCGCGATGCTGGCGACGAGCGTGAAGACGAGCTTGGCACTGGCTTCGCCGGCCTCGATGCTGGCGAGCTCGAGCCGGTGCTGCAACGTCGCGAACAGGCTGGCACCGACGCGCCGGAGCGCATCGATCAGGGTCGGCTCGTCGCCGGGCGGGCGTCTCATCAGGCAACCTCCATGCTTCGCATTGCGGTATTCGCCTTGGGAACGGCCCGGCGTCTCATGGCCGGCTCAACGGCGGCACATGATCAGCGCCGGCCGATCAGCAGGCCGATGACGACGCCGACGCTCGCCGCGGCGAGGATCGAACGCCACGGGTGGTCGTGCACGAATTCGTCGGTGGCGTGCGCCGCGGCCTTGCTGCGCTCCAGGGCGATCTGGCTGGCCCCGTCGAGGCGTTCGCGCAGTGCCTTGAGTTGCTGCAACGCACGTGCGCGCAGCTCGGCCGCTTTCTCGCCGGTGGAGCTGGCGGCTTGCGCGAGCATGTCTTCGGCGCCGCTGATGGCCCGGTTGACATCGGCTTGCGTTTCTTCAGCGGCGGTGGTGGCGGCGGACTTGGCGTTCATGTTGAAACCTCCTGGTGCGGTGGCGCGATTCGATCGGGCCAGCCGCGGCGCGCGACGCGGCTGGTGCAGGGGAGGAGGGCAACGGCTCTCCCTGATCGCATCATAGTGGCGCGTGCGGCGTTTCGTTCAAGGCCCGCAGTTGCGCCGGTGTTCCGACGTTCTCCCAAGTGCCGTGCCAGACCTCGGCGGTGATCGCGCGCCGGCGCATGCCCTCGAACAACAGCGGGCCGAGCGCCACGCGCGTGCCCGGCACGATGTGGGTGCACAGCGAGGCGCGGCACAGCGCAAGGTTGGCGTAGGTCCAGCGCCGGCCGTCGGGGCCGGGCGCATCGGCCAGGCCGTGGCCGTCGGCGTCAAGGCCGAAGTCGCCCTGGCGGTGATACGACGGGTTCGGCACCAGCCACAAGTGCGCCTGCGCGGTGCCGCGCGCGAAGCGCTCCGCGGCGGCATCGTCGAAATCGAATTGCGGTGCATAGATGTCGCCCGAGACGAGCCAGAACACGTCGTCGGCATGCGCCGCGAGCAGCGGCAAGGCCTTCGCGATGCCGCCCGCGGTCTCGAGCGCCCCGCCGTGGTCGCGGCCTTCCATCGAGTAGCGGATCGTCACGCCCCAGCGTGCACCGTCGCCGAGCGCCGCGACGATCTGGTCTTCGAGCCATGCGGTGTTGACGACGATCTCGCGCACGCCGCCGCGCGCCAGCGCCTCGATGTGCCACACGATCAGCGGCTTGCCGTTGACCGACAGCAGCGGCTTCGGCGTGTGGTCGGTCAGCGGCCGCATGCGGTCCCCGCGCCCCGCCGCAAGAATCATGGCTTTCGTCATGTTGACCCCTCGCCCGACGGATACGTCGGTCGATCCCCCGTGGGGATGCGGGCCGGCCAAGGGCCACGCGTGGCCCCTTCGTGGCCCACAGCGGCCCGACGCTCGGCCCGCACCGCGCCGCGCTCCAGTGCGTGCCGCTCGACCCGCCCCGGCTCGAAGGCGGCCAGCAGCGCGTCGATCAGCGCATGCGCACGCGCCGAATTGTCGGTGCCGAGATTGCACACATAGACGTCGAGCGTGACCGCTGCGATCTCGGGCCAGGTGTGCACCGCGAGGTGCGATTCGGCGAGCAGCACGACGCCGGTGATGCCGACCGGCTCGGCCGGGTTCGTGCCCGGCGCCGCATCGAAGCGATGGAACAGCTCGCCGACCGGCTGCAGGCCGGCCGACTGCACCGCCGCCAGGCACAGCGTGCGCAGTGCCGCGGGGTCGGTCATCACGCGCAGGGCCGCAGGGCAGTCGCGCAGGTCGGCGGTGAGGTGCAGTCCGTGCATGCGGCGAATTATCCGGGCCGGCGCGGCGCGCCGGCCGCGCCCCTAAAATGGCGCGCTTCCCGCACCCCGCCCGCCCACCTCGGATTCGCATGGCCTCCAACGACTCGACCACCCCTGCCTCCAGCACCCTCATGGCCAACGCGATCCGCGCCCTGGCGATGGACGCCGTACAGCAAGCCAACTCCGGGCACCCGGGCGCCCCGATGGGCATGGCCGACATGGCCGTCGCGCTGTGGGGCCGTCATCTGCGCCACAACCCGGGCAACCCGCACTGGGCCAACCGCGACCGCTTCGTGCTCAGCAACGGCCACGCGTCGATGATCCTGTACGCGCTGCTGCACTTGACCGGCTACGACCTGCCGATGAGCGAGCTGCGCAACTTCCGCCAGCTGCACAGCAAGACGCCGGGCCACCCCGAGCATGGCCTGACGCCCGGCGTCGAGACCACGACGGGCCCGCTCGGCCAGGGCCTGGCCAACGCGGTCGGCATGGCGCTGGCCGAAAAGCTGCTGAGCAAGGAATTCAACCGCGACGGCCACGCAATCGTCGACCACCACACCTATGTGTTCCTCGGCGACGGCTGCATGATGGAAGGCATCAGCCACGAGGTCAGCGCGCTCGCCGGCGCGTGGAAGCTCTCCAAGCTGATCGCGCTGTACGACGACAACGGCATCTCGATCGACGGCAAGGTCGCGCCCTGGTTCATCGACAACACGCCCGAGCGCTTCCGCGCCTACGGCTGGAACGTGATCGGCCCGATCGAAGGCCACAGCGCCGATGCCGTCGATGCCGCGATCACGCAGGCGCAGAGTTCGGACAAGCCGACGCTGATCGTCTGCAAGACCACGATCGGCGAAGGCTCGCCGAACCGCGCCGGCACGGCCAAGGCGCACGGCGAGGCGCTCGGCGCCGATGAGATCAAGCTGACGCGCGAGCAGCTCGGCTGGACGCCGGAGCCGTTCGTGATCCCCGAACCGGTCTACAGCGCGTGGGACGCGCGCGCCGCCGGCCTGAAGGCCGAATCGGCCTGGGTCGATGCGTTCGAGGCCTACTCGAAGGCCTATCCCGAACTCGCGGTCGAGTTCGCGCGCCGCCTCGACAACGAGCTGCCGAAGAACTGGGCGCAGATTGCGGTCGATGCGGCAGTGGCCGCGCACACCAAGGCCGAGACGGTTGCCAGCCGCAAGGCCAGCCAGCTTGCGCTTGAGGCGTTCACGAAGGCGCTGCCCGAAATGCTCGGCGGCAGCGCCGACCTGACCGGCTCGAACCTGACCAACACGACGAGCACCGCGCCGTTCCGCCTCGAGGCCGATGGCTCGTCGAACGGCGGCCGCCACATCAACTACGGCGTGCGCGAGTTCGGCATGGCCGCGATCATGAACGGCGTCGCGCTGCACGGCGGGCTGCTGCCGTATGGCGGCACCTTCCTCACGTTCAGCGACTACAGCCGCAACGCCATCCGCATGGCCGCGCTGATGAAGCAGCGCGTGATCCACGTGTTCACGCACGACAGCATCGGCCTCGGCGAAGACGGGCCGACGCACCAGAGCGTCGAGCACGCCGCGGCGCTGCGGCTGATCCCGGGGCTGGACGTCTGGCGTCCGTGCGACACGGCCGAGACCGTGATCGCCTGGGCCTGCGCGATCGAGAGCAAGGCGCGCCCGAGCGCGCTGCTGCTGTCGCGCCAGAACCTGCCGTACGCGCCGAAGAGCTCGCTCGACGGCATCTCGAAGGGCGCCTACGTGCTGGCAGAGCCGAGCGAGGTCGGGCTGAAGAAGCGAGCGCAGGCCGTGATCATCGCGACCGGCTCCGAGGTGCAGCTCGCGCTGCACGCGCAGCAGGATCTCGGCAAGCTCGGCATCGCGGTGCGCGTGGTCTCGATGCCGTCGACGAGCGTGTTCGATCGGCAGAGCATCGCGTACAAGAACGAGGTGCTGCCCCAGGGCGTGCCGCGCATCGCGGTCGAGATGGGCGTCAGCGACGGCTGGTGGAAGTACGGCTGCGCCGCGGTCGTCGGCATCGACACCTACGGCGAATCGGCGCCGGCGCCGGCGCTGTTCAAGCATTTCGGGTTCACGGCGGAGAATGTCGTGGCCACGGTGCTCAGCGTGCTGGGGAGAGCGGGCAGATGAGCCACCGAGTGCTGGCGAAGCTCGCGGCCGGCGCTGTCGCCGCGCTGCTGGCTGCCGCTGCGTGGGGTGCTGACGCGCTGCCTCCCCCGATCTACGAACTGAAGCAGGAAACGGCCACCACCGGGTCCCGGATTCCGCGCAAACAGGTTTGGACGTCGAAGATTCCGTTGAACCGGACCTATGCGCAGCTGACACCCGACGAGCAGGCGGCCGTGAGGTCGGCCTACGAGGCGATGGCTCCGGGTGATGAGCCGCCGTATCCAGAAGACGGCCTGATGCCGATCTTCAAGGCGGTGCGCTTGATGATGGACAAATATTATCCCGCCGGCGAGGTCTCGATCTTCATCGAAGTCGATGAAAGAGGGCGTGGATTGACGGCGAGCGTGCTCAAGTCTCCGGACTACAAGCTTACGAGCGCGCTCGTAAGCGTGCTGATGCTCACCCAGTACAAGCCCGCCGTGTGCGGCGGTGTACCCTGCCGCATGTCTTATCCGTTCCGGATGACGTTCTCGATGCTGCCGTAGCGGTGCCCTCGGTTCGTTGTCCAACCCGTTTCATCATCCCCAGGAGCATTGACCATGACCATCAAGATCGGCATCAACGGCTTCGGCCGCATCGGACGCATGGTGTTCCGCGCCGCCGTCCAGAACTTCGACGAGATCGAGGTCGTCGGCATCAACGACCTGCTCGAGCCCGACTACCTCGCCTACATGCTGCAGTACGACTCGGTGCACGGCCGATTCAAGGGCAGCATTGCGGTCGACGGCAACACGCTGATCGTCAACGGCAAGAAGATCCGCCTGACGCAGGAGCGTGATCCGGCGAACCTGAAGTGGGCCGAGGTCGGCGCCGACATCGTCGTCGAAGCGACCGGCCTGTTCCTGACCAAGGAAACCGCCGAGAAGCACCTTGCGGCCGGTGCGAAGAAGGTCATCCTGTCGGCCCCGTCGAAGGACGACACGCCGATGTTCGTCTACGGCGTCAACGACAAGACCTACGCCGGCCAGGCGATCATCTCGAACGCCTCGTGCACGACCAACTGTCTGGCGCCGGTGGCCAAGGTGCTGCACGACAAGTGGGGCATCAAGCGCGGCCTGATGACGACGGTGCACGCGACGACCGCGACCCAGAAGACGGTCGACGGCCCATCGAACAAGGACTGGCGCGGCGGGCGCGGCATCCTCGAGAACATCATCCCGTCGAGCACCGGCGCGGCCAAGGCCGTCGGCGTCGTGATCCCGGAGCTGAACAAGAAGCTCACCGGCATGTCGTTCCGCGTGCCGACCTCCGATGTGTCGGTGATCGACCTGACCGTCGAGCTCGTCAAGGAGGCGAGCTACAAAGACATCTGCGCCGAGATGAAGGCGCAGTCCGAAGGGGCGATGAAGGGCGTGCTCGGCTACACCGAAGACAAGGTCGTTTCGACCGACTTCCGCGGCGAGGCCATGACCTCGGTGTTCGACGCCGAGGCCGGCATCGCGCTCGACAGCACCTTCGTCAAGGTCGTGTCCTGGTACGACAACGAGTGGGGCTATTCGAACAAGGTGCTGGAGATGGTGCGCGTGATCGCGAAGTAAGCGTTGTCGCCCTCGACAAAAAAACGCGCCCGAGGGCGCGTTTTTTTGTGGGTGAGCCGGTCGTTCGTTCAACGCCAGTGGCCGCCGCGGTACCCGCCGTAGTAGCCGAACCCGACGCCGATCACCGGCGTCACATAGACCGGCGGCGGCGCGTAGTAGACCGGCTGCAAGGGCGCGTAGTAGACCGTCTGCGGCGCCGCATTCGACGGCACCGGCGTGCCTTCGCGACCGTAGTCCGCCGGCGCCGGCAGGCCACCGCTGTCGGCCGGCTGCACGTTCACGGCCAGTTGCCGCCCCGGGTCGCGCGCCATCCGCGTGCTGTAGCGCTGGCCGGCGTATTCGTAGACCACGTCATAGCCGACGACGCGGTTCTCGTAGCTGCTGACGGTCTGGCAGCGCCGCACCGGCACTTCGGTGACCGGACTGTTCGCGGCCTCGACCTGGTCACCGACGACGGCACCCGCCACCGCACCGAAGCCAGTCGCTGCCGCGCGGCCGAAGCCGTTGCCGAGGTTGTGGCCGATCACGCCGCCGGCGATCGCGCCGATCACCGCCCCTGCGCCGCTCGGGCGCTGTTGAACCAGCTGCTGCCCCTCGCTACACTGCTGGCGCGGTACCGACACCGAGACGGTCACTGGGGTGGACGACACGACGGTGGCGAACTCGGCGGCGTGCGCGGCCAGCGGGGCGCCCAGGGTGACGATGACGGCCGCCGTTAGCGTGGCAGTGTGGTGGCGAAGGGGATGGGGCTTGGACATGGTATGGTCCCTTTTCAGGAGATGGCTTTCAGTCTCCAGCATACGTCGCCGACTCTGGAGCAAGCGCTCGTTACACGCTGTTGACATTACTTTGCGCAGCGACGCGTGACAGAAATCTCGTCGGTGAATGTGTCATGCCCAATCGCGCCCTGGTGGTGTTCCTGAACTCTAAAAGCAAGGATTGAAAACGTGAAGAAGCTCAAGTGGTGGGGTCTGGTCGCGCTGACGGCAGCGGCGGGCATGGGGCTCGCGGGTTGCGGCGGCAGCGACGATTCAAGCAGCGGCGCCTCGTTGCGGCTCGCGAACGCCACGCTGACGCACCCCTCGCTTGACCTGCTCGTCAACTCCACCGTCGCCGTGTCGGCGACCACGAGCGACACCGTCAGCGCCTACGTGGCGCCGGCGAGCGGCAGCAACACGCTGCAGCTCAACGACGCCAGCGCCGGCACCTCGCTCACGACGACCGTGCCCACGCTCACCGCCGGCAGCCACTACACGCTGCTGGCCTATGAATCCGGCGGTGTGGTGAAGACCTTGATGCTGACCGAAGATGTGGCGACGCCGACCACCGGCGTCGCGACGCTGAGAATCTACGACGCGGCCGTGGACGCCGGCGCGGTTGATGTGTACATCACGACCGGCGCCTGCACCAGTGCCAACCTGTCGTCGCTGTCGCCCACGACCAGCTTCGCCTCGGCGACGGCGCCGCAGGCCGTCTCCCTGACCCAGGGCGCGGGAACGTACAACGTCTGCGTCACGGGTTCGGGCAGCAAGACCGACCTGCGCATGAGCCTGCCGATCACCGTCGTCAGCCAACAAGTCATGACCGTGCTGATGACCCCGGCGTCCGGCGGCGTGCTGATGAATGGGTCGTCGCTGATCCAGCAGGGTGCGTACTCCGCGGTCCGCAACACCAACACCCGGGTGCGCCTCGCGGCCGCGGTGTCCGGCGGCGCTTCCGTGTCGGCCTCGGCCAGCGACGGTACCGTGATCGACTCCGGCAGTGTTGCGCCGGCATTCGGCTTCTACACCTTGGTGCCGGCAAGCAGCACGCTGAATGTCAGCGTCGCCGGCCAGACGGTCGCGGTGGCCGCACCGGCGACCTTGCCGGCCGGTGGCGACGTGACGCTGCTGGTGTATGGCAATCCCGGCAGCGCCTCGGCGTCGCTGATCGTCGACGACAACCGCCTGCCGAGCGTCGCGACCGCCACCAAACTCCGCCTGATCAACGGCGTGACGGGCAATGTTGGCACGTTGACGCTGACCGCGAACTCCTCGCCGGTCGGCATCGGCGTCGCGCCGGCCGCTGCCTCGAGCTATGTGTCGCTGACGAGCACCGCGACCTCCACGACGGCGGCGAACACCTTCACCTTCGCGCTGTCGTCGTCGACGGCGGGTCAATTCACCCTGCCTGCCAGCAGCGCGACCGCGACCGTCAGCTCCAGCGCCACCTACAGCATCCTGGCCGTGGGTGATGTTTCTGGTACGCCGGCGTTGCTGGTCAGGTCGGCACAGTAAAAGCAAAGGCCAAATCAGGGCGGTCTTTCGTGGCGTTTTTCACGGAAGAGGTGTGCGGCCCGGACCCTAAACTCGGGTCCGTCGCGACCCCTATCGCCTGACTCCAGGTGACCCGCCATGAAGACGACTCCCCTTCGCCGCCGCCTGCTCCTGTCCGCCTTGGCGGCGGTGTCGCTGTGCGCCTCCGCCCAGCTGCCCACCGCCAGCGTCGAACGCGGCCCGCAGCGGCGATCCGTCCAGCTGCCGGCCGAGACCGAGGCGCGCGTGATCGTCAAGTTCAAGGCCGATTCGGCGTCGATGCGGGCGCTGTCGGCGAGCGGCACGTCCAGTGGGCCGCAGCAGGCGCAGGCGCTCTCGTCGCGGCTCGGCCTGAGCCTGAACGACGGCCGCATGCTCGGGCCGCGCACCCAGGTGATCAAGGGCGGCAACCTCAGCTCACGTGAACTGGCGGATCGTCTCGCGGCGCAAGCCGATGTCGAATACGCGGTCGTCGATGGCCGCATGCATGCGCTGGCGGCGCCCAATGATCCGCTCTACGCGGGCGGTCAGACCGGTGCCAATGTGCCCGCGGTTGGCCAGTGGTACCTGCGCGCGCCGACGAGTGCGACGATTGTCGACGCCACCAGCGTGGTCTCGCCGATCAACGCCGAGGCGGCCTGGGGCGTCACCACCGGCAGCAGCAGCATTGTCGTCGCTGTCCTGGATACCGGCGTGCGCTTCGACCACCCCGATCTCGCCGGCAAACTGCTGCCCGGCTACGACTTCATTCACGAGAGCGCCACGGCCAACGATGGTGATGTGCGTGATGCCGATGCGTCCGACCCCGGCGACTATGTCACGAGCGCCGATGTCGGTGTGGTGGCGGGCTGCACCAGCAGCGATGTCAGCAACAGCAGCTGGCACGGGACGCAAACCGCCGGCCTGATCGGCGCGGCGACGAACAACGGTGTCGGCATGGCCGGCAGCGGCCGCAACGTGATGGTGCTGCCCGTGCGTGTGCTCGGCAAGTGCGGCGGCTACGACTCCGACATTCTGGCGGCGATGACGTGGTCGGCTGGCATCAGTCTTCCCGGCGTGCCCGCGAACCCGACCCCGGCCAAGGTGCTGAACATGAGTCTGGGCGCTAGCGGAGCGTGCAGTCAGTCCTATGTCGATGCGATTGCGCAGGTGAACGCGGTCGGCGCTGTCGTCGTCGTCGCGGCGGGCAACGAGGGCTTGACCACCGGCACCCCGGCGAACTGTGCCGGTGCCATTGCTGTCGCGGGCGTGCGGCATTCGGGGACGAAGGTCGGCTACTCTGACCTCGGCGCATCGGTTGCGATCGCGACCCCGGCGGGCAACTGCGTCAATGGCGCGGGCTTGGCCTGCCTATTTCCGCTCCTGTCCACGACCAATAACGGTGCGACCACGCCGGTCGCCGGTGCGGCCGGAGCCGCCTACACCGGCAGCGGCAGTGATGCCTCGCTGGGTACCAGCTTTTCAGCGCCGCTGGTCTCGGGCACGGTGGGGCTGATGTTCTCCGCGAATCGATCGTTGACGCCCGCGCAAGTGAAGACGGCATTGCAGAGCACCGCGCGCGCGTTTCCGTCGAGCGGCGCAGCGCCGATCCAGCGGGTGACGGGCGGCCCGTTCGTGCCTGTAGGTGCGTGCACCGCACCGACCAGCACGCCGCAAGACTATGAGTGCTACTGCACCACCAGCACCTGTGGCGCGGGGCTGCTCGATGCCGGCGCGGCGGTCTCGAGCGTGGCGGTCACCACGGCCAACCCGAACCCTGCATCGACGTCGGTCGTCGCCGGTGGTGCGGTGTCGTTGGACGGCTCGGCCTCGAGCACCAGCAGCGGCGCCACGATCGCCAGCTATTTCTGGTCGATTCCAGCCGATACCACCATCGCGAGCCTGACGCAGAACGGGTCTTCTGCGACGCTGCAGACCACCGCGGCCGGCACCGTCGTCGTCAGCCTGACCGTCACCGACAGCGCCGGTGTGCAAAGCACCAACAGCGTCACGCTGTCGGTCAGCGCTGCGCCAGCACCCCCCGCGACCTCTGGCGGCGGCGGTGGCGCCATGCCACTCGGCTGGCTGCTCGGCTGGCTCGCGTCGGTGATCGGTGTGTGGGTCGTGACGCCACGGCCGCGCCGCCGCTGACGCGCAGAGGAAAAAGACTCAGGGCTTCGTCGCGCAGGCCGCGAAGCCCTTGTTGCCGAGCGCGGCGAGCTTGAGCGCGCCGGCCTGTGCGGCCAGCGCCGCGTCGGCCCGCTCGATGCGCAGCAGGTGGCTGCTCGATGCCGGCTTGAACTCGACGACGCGCGCGGTGCGGATGCCCTGCTGCGTGAATTGCTCGAGCGCACTGGTGGCCGCCGCCCGCGTGTCGAAGCGACCGAGCGACAGGCCGGGTGCCAGCGTCGGGTGCTCGCGCAGCTCCTCGTACTCCAGCTTGCGGCGCTTGATTTCTTCTTCCTTCTTCGTCAATGCCTCGCGGTCCGCATAGCGGCCCATGTAGACCATCCAGGTGCCGGCTTGCTCAGTCTTCACATCGCTCAGCGCGGCACCGGGCAAGGCCCCCTGGGCGCTGGCCTGCGCCGCGGCGACCTCGGCGTCGGTGAACGGACCGGCTTCGAGACAGGCGAACGGTGGCGGCGCCGCCGCGGCCGAGGCGGCATCACCGGCCGACAGCACGCGCACCAGTTCCGGATGCACCTGGCGCAGCAAACGCTCCGGCTCGCGGTCGCCGATCGAGCGCACACCGACGACGGCATCGAGCCAGCCCTGGCTCCACGCGAAGAAGGCGAGGTTGGCGACGAGCAGCGCGGCGACGAAGGCCCGGAGCACGGACGGCCCTCAGCCCGCCGCGTCAGGCCGCGACAGGCGCACGCTGACCTCGCCGCTGGCGACGGGCTGCAGACCCCGGTCGGTCTCGACCAGCAGCTCCCCCTGCGCCGACACGCCGCGCGCCACGCCCTGGGGCACCTCGCGCAGCGTGGTCGTGACGCGCCGGCCATTGAGCACGTCGCGGGCGGCGAAGCGCTCGGCGAACGCGGCGAACCCTTTGCGCTCGAACAGCTGAAGCCCCTGCACCAGCGGCAGCGCGACGCGCGCCAGCACCGCCGGGGCGGTGGCGCTGGCGTCGAGCTCGTACAGCGGCGCGAAGCCGGTGCTTGCATCGACCGGATCGAAGCGCTGCACGTTCAGCCCGACGCCGATGATCGCGAGCCGCTGGCTGCCGGCGGTCACGGTCTCAATCAGGATGCCGCCGAGCTTGCGTGGGGTGTCGGGCTGATCGAGCAGCCACAGGTCGTTGGGCCATTTCAGGCCGATGCGGGCTTGGCCGCCGGCGGGCACCTCGTCCAGCGCCTCGGCGAGCGCGACACCGATCGCCAGCGACAGGCCGGACCAGTCGGCCACCGCGAGCGGCAGTGCGAGCGAGAAGGTCAGCGACGCGCCCGGCGACGAATGCCAGGCACGGCCCTGCCGCCCACGCCCGGCGGTCTGGTGTTCGGCGACGAGCAGGCAGGGTTGCAGGTCGATGCGGCGGCGGCCGAAGGCGCCGCTTTCGACGCTGGGGCGCACGATCGCGTCCAGGCCACCGGGGCCGGTGTCGGGCACGGCGCGCGCGCGTTCGAGCAGCGCGGTGTTGGTCGAGCGCGTGCTGTGCACGACCTCGACACTGAGGCCCGGCAGCAGCGGGACGAGCTGCTGCCACAGGGCCTCGGCGCCCCACTGGATCGGGATCGGTGTCGGTGTCGGATCGGCCATGCGCGTCAGTCAGCGTTTTCTCTTGGGCGCGAGCATCGTGCCGCGGCAGTCCTTGGTGCCGCAACGGCACTCGAACTGCTTCTTCAGCTTGGGCGTGTAGGGCTCGTCGATGATCAGGCCGTAGTCGTAGAACAACTCGGTGCCGGGCTTGATCGAGCGCAGCGCCTTGATGAAGATGCGGCCGTCGACCTCGTCGGCCTCGCAGTTCGGCGTGCAGGCGTGGTTGATCCAGCGCGCGGCGTTGCCGCCGTACTTTGCATCGATCACGTTGTGCTCGTCGATGTGGAAATAGAACGTGTGATCCGGGTCGCTCGGATCGTGCGGGTGGCGGCGCAGCGCCTCTTGCCAGTCGATGATCTCGCCCTTGTACTCGATGACGAGCTCGCCCTTCTTCAGGGGTGCTGTGCTGAACACACCTTTGCCGTGAACCCCGGACTTGCGCACCTGGATGCGGCGACCGCCGGTCTTGGCGGCAGGGACACTGGCGGCACTGTCTTGCGTCATCGGATTCTTTATGTACATTGAATTCATGGGTGCGCGCGCGTGTACACGTGCGCGCGAGAAGCCCGGATTGTATTGATGCGGCGTGGGCGACCACGTGCCAACAGCGAAAGAAACATGACCAAATCACTCATCATTGCCGAGAAGCCCTCCGTCGCACAGGACATCGTGCGCGCGCTCACCC
>Ga0307517_10002446_pt1 | contig 29695 bp, 25 predicted proteins | sample 23_EM_MG_FD_194515 | JGI IMG/M metagenome (GOLD analysis project Ga0307517, IMG submission 194515) | Populus trichocarpa ectomycorrhiza microbial communities from riparian zone in the Pacific Northwest, United States - 23_EM | ecosystem: Host-associated > Plants > Roots > Unclassified | place... | reverse complement strand
TATGGTACAGGTTCTGCAGCTACTGCTGCGGTAGCTACCTATACCGGATCGGTTACGCCTTCAGCTGCAACAGGTGGTACATTTACGGCCAGCAACTATAGTATTACTTACAATACCGGTAATATCGTAGTAGGCAGGGCTGCACTGACCATCACCGCTAATAACCAATCTAAAACTCAGGGTGCTGTTAACCCGGCATTAACGGTTAGCTACAGCGGTTTTGTGAATGCTGAAACAAATGCTGTACTGACTACTCAGCCTACAGTAACTACTACTGCTGTTACAGGTTCTCCTGTAGGTACTTACCCGATCACAGCAAGTGGTGCTGCAGCGGCTAACTATACCATCAGCTATGTTCAGGGTACTTTGACCGTAACTGCCGCCAATACATTGACCTTTGCAGCTATCCCCTCTAAGGTGTATGGTGTAGCTAATTTCAGCCCTGGTGCTACTACTACAACCGGTACTATCACTTATACCAGCAGTAATACTGGGGTGGCTACCATCGTATCGGGTAATATCCATATCGTTGGTGTAGGTACTTCAACCATCACCGCCAGCAATGGTACAACCAGCTTGCAACAAACCTTGACCGTGACCAAGGCTACGCTGAACATTTTGGCTTACAATATCAATAAAACTTACGGCAGTACGCTGACAAGCGGAGCTGGTTTAACTTATTTCACTCCGACCGGTTTGCAATACGGTCAAACTATCGGCACTGTGACAATTACATTTGGCACCGGAGCTACTGCCGCTTCAGCAGTAGGTACTTACACTGGTTCGGTGGTCGCTTCGGCAGCAACCGGCGGTACCTTTACTCCGGCTAATTATACCATAGTCTATGCGAGCGGGAATATAATTGTAAATAAGGCATCCTTAACCATCACAGCCAATAATGTGACCAAAACCTATGGCACCGCAATTACCGGCGGGTCCGGCTCAAAGGCATTTACAACAACAGGCTTGCAAAACGCGCAAACGATTAGCAGTGTAACTATTGCTTACGGCACAGGGGCTGCGGCAACTGCTAATGCAGGGACTTATACCGGTTCTGTTACTCCATCTGCAGCTACAGGGGGCACATTCATCGCAGCCAATTATACCATCACCTACGTTTCGGGCAATATTACTGTAGGACGGGCAGCATTGAAAATCACTGCCAATAATAAAACTAAAGTTCAGGGAACAACCAACCCAACATTAACCGTCAGCTATACTGGTTTTGTGAATGGTCAAACCAATACCAGTTTGACAACACAACCAAGGGTTACGACCACAGCAACTACCAATTCACCTGCAGGAACATATCCCATTACGGTAAGCGGAGCTGTCGGCGCTAATTATACGATCACTTATGTGGCAGGAACGCTGACGGTCACTGCTTCGACAGGGACGTTGATGGTCAATGCTTCGGCAGCACCTCTCATATCAGTTAATAGCGCTGAAATATCCAGTATCGCACCAACGGAACCTGTTGTTAAGCAGGCTGTATCTCCCAACGGTGACGGTATTAACGATGTGCTGATCATTGAAAATATTGAATATTATCCCGACAACAGGGTAGTATTGATGAACAGGAACGGCAATACGATTTATGAAGTTACAGGTTACGATAACTCTAACAGGGTATTTGACGGACATTCAAATATTACCAGGGCACTGCAGCAACCCGGTACTTATTTCTATATGCTGGAATATAAAGTAAAGGGAGAGCTCAGGCACAAAACAGACTTCTTTGTTATCAAATATTGATGAACCTAAAAGATTGCAAGACGGCAACGATTGGAAGGTGGGGTTTATGCCTGATATTGCTTGGGCTTGCTATAGACCTCAAAGCTCAGCAGCAACAGGAGTTCAGCTATACCCAATACATGGATAATTTAACCCCATTTAACCAGGCGTATTCATTGCTCGACAAAAGTGGATCAATAAACGCAGTGGTTAGAAAACAGTTTGTGGGCATACAGGGCGCTCCCAGCACATTCATATTCGGAGGTAATGTGCCTATTGAGTCTATCGGTGGAGCATCGGGTATCCTTGTAATGAACGACAAGTTCGCAATAGAGTCTAACAGCCAGTTTAGCGCCTACTTTGCCAAATCAATACAATTGAGCGATAAAAACTTCCTGGGGGTATCCATAAGCGGGGGATTAAAAAGCTACGTTGCCAATTTCTCCAGCCTGGACGCCTCTGATCCTCAATTCAGGAATGACGTTCGTCAAACCAAGCCTAATCTTGGATTTGGTATAATGTATTACAGCGATAATTATTACATCGGGTTATCCATGCCTGAGCTTACCATCACCGGCTTAGGAACCGCAGGAGTACAGGATAACACCAATTTCAGGAATCATTATTATTTCTCGGGAGCGTTCATCACGGATCTTGCAGATGGGATTAAACTGAAACCAGCTGCAATGGCAGCTTATGCAAAGGACATACCGGTTACAATCAACGTGTCCGGTACAATTTTCCTTAAAGATGTTCTTGGCATTGGAATAAATTACCGGTCCGACCGGGCCGCTGCCGGCATATTGTCCATTAATATGAATTCGTTCAAATTAGGTTATAGCTACCAGTTTAGTACCTCATCGGCCAGGCTTGAAGGGTTTAATAACGCGATCCATGAAATAACGCTGACCTATCGCTTTGGAGATAATATATCGCCTAAAATACTTTGACCTGATATAACCAAATTATCCGACCGCCTTGATTTAAAAAAATTGATATAATACTGCGCTTTTGCGCTTAAATATATTTTCATTTATCCCAGCAGTATCACTACAAAAGCAGATCAGTATTCACTATTGGTATTTCCATCGTGAACCTGGTGCCTTCGCCTAAGACACTTTGCACACTGATGCGCCCACCAAGACTTTCGACCTGTGTTTTCACCATAAAAAGCCCCATTCCCTTGCCTTCTGTATGTTTGTCGAATCTTTTATATAGGCCGAATATATGCTGACCATATTTTTCCAGGTCGATCCCTTTGCCATTATCTTCAAAAGTCAATATAACTATATTTTTGCAGAGAGCGCTCTGGATTGTAATAACAGGGTCATGACCGGCCCGCCTGTATTTAATACCATTCATTATTAAATTAAGAAATATATTATGCAAAAAGCTCTTCTGGCTCCATAATTCATCTATTTCATTAAAACAGCTTTTTATTGTGGCATTATTTGGGATGATGACCTCACCGATATCGTCCCGGATATCTTTAATAATTGAAGCAAACGACACCCACTCGTATTTATCATTAGCCCGCCTGCTGATCTGTAGTATTTGGTTCATATCGATGACAACCTTGTCCAGGTTATTTACCGAAACTGAAAGTGCCTGTATGGGTTCCTTCGTATCGTCGTTATCAGGCTCAATAGAGCTTAACAAGTTTGACAACCCCACGATATTTGCTACGGGAGCTCTTAAATTATGTGAAACAATATATGCGTATTCTTCCAGGTCCTTGTTGCGCTGCACGAGGTCTGCTGTCATTATGCTGCGTTCCTTCTCATACTGCTTCTTATTGGTAATATTTTTAAAAGTAAGTATCACCCCTACATTCTCTCCTTTTTCGCCTACAACACCTATCCATTTTACATCAAACCACTCCATGGAGCCATCTTTCATATTATAAAATGCTTCATAAGTAACTACTTCGTTATTTCTAACACGCCTTATGCTTTCTTTTATAATGTCCCCGCGTTCTTTTGGTAAAAAGTCAGGACCCACGCTCCCAATTTTTAATTTTTTACCAAAATGTTTTATCGCAAGGTTTTGAGCATTAGTATTGAAGGAAACCATTTTGAGAGTAGTATCCAGTAACACGATCGAAAGGTCGGTATTTTCAAATATTGAACGAAGATTAGCTTCAGACTTTATTAATGATTCTTCGGCAATTTTACGATCAGTGATATCAATATGCATTACAATTACATTTTTTCGGTCCTTATCTTGTAATGGTGCTACCATAAGCTTAAACCAGTGTTTTTTATCTGTTAAATTTTCAGGGTGTTCCAGATCAAATTCCTTCACCTGTCCTGATAAAACGCTCTTTATTCCTTTAGCTACTTTATCAACGTAAAAACTATTAAGGCCAATAGCTTTTTCGCAAATTGCCAAATAGCTATACCCCACGCCATAATGAGGAATACCTAAATTATTTTCCAATGTGAATTTTTTCCAGGAATCATTTACGGCAATGATCTTACCCTCCTCATTGAGCAAAGCTATTAAAGGCGGCAAAGCATTCAATATTGCAGACTGCATTTCCATGGCCTTCTTTAGCTCTTCCTTTTTTTCTGATATTTGTTGTTCCGCCTTTTTCTTTTCGGTTATATCCTGAATAAAAACAGACAGGCCTGCTGCCGACGGATAAATATTATCTTCATACCACAGATTTAACGGTGCATAATAATCTTCGCTCTGTATAAATTTTTGTTCGGCAAAAGCTTTGTGGAAAGCTTTATAGGTTTCGGACCCTATTGCATCAGGAAACATATCCCACACATTTTTGCCTATGAATGCTTCAGCGGGCAGTCCCATTGACTCACAAAACTTTTTATTTACATAAGTATAGCAGAAATTGCTGTCCAGCGAAATTACACGATCTGTGATGCGATCTAAAAAGCTATCAATCTGCGCTGTTCTTTCCCCTATCAGGTTTTCTGCATTCTTTCTTTCAGTAATATCCCTAAAATTGCAGACAATTGCATTAACATCGGCATCGTGCAACATATTGGTATACAGGTTTTCGACCCAAATGTAATGCCCCAGTTTATGCATGGCCCGGAAGGCAACAAACATTGATGAGCCTGGTTTTAATAATAGCTCTCTAACTGTTTTTTCGAGCACTTCCCTGTCATCCGGATGAACCAGGGTAATAAAATCATTCTGGCTCCTTTCCTTGTCGTTCCAGCCACTTATACGTTCCGCTGAACTGCTTCGATAAAACACCTTAAAATTGCTGTCCATCAAGGCGATACCGTCATAGCTATTTTCTATCATCTTCTGAAACCGCCGTTGAGTGGCTGTTATTTTCTCAGCATCCTCCTTTAATCCAGTTCCAAGCTCTGTATTCAATTGTTCCTTCTTCTCTTCCAGTTCCTTCTGCTGTGTTATGTCCCTGGTGAACTTCGCAAAACCCAAAAGCTTTTTATGATCATCATATATTGGTGTAAAAGTAACATTGGCCCAAAACTTAGAGCCATCTTTTTTTACCCGCCAGCCTTCACTTTCACATTTTCCTTTTCTCTGTGCCTTTTTAAGATTGTTTTGCGGCTTATTTTTCCGGACATCTTCTGGTATATAGAAGATAGAAATATTTTGTCCTATTATTTCTTTTCCGGTATAGCCCGTAAGATGTTTCGCTCCTTTGTTCCAGGTCAAAATATAGCCATCAGGATCCGTCATGAATATGGCGCAATCATCTACATTTGACACAAGAATACTGAAAAGTCTGTTGTCGATTTTTCCCGCTAGTTTGGAATTGCCTGTTTCTTTGCCAGACATTTTAGTTAGTTTGAATAATCGCTACTTGTGTTACGATCTATTGAACCGGGGCAAGCATACGATAATTGTCATAGAGTTTACAAATCTCTAAATCCTGAAAGATACAAAAAAAAATCAATTTTACTTCATGTTCAATACAACTCTGATTTTAATCTCAATTCTTCAACAAAATGGCACCGGAAATGCGCAATAATGCTCACAAAAAAGGCGCCAAATGGCGCCTTTTTTATTTAGAAAAGCCTTTTTTCAGGACAGCGCAATGCCCAGGTTACTGTGATCGATTTTTTCGCCAATAGCGTTCAGCAACTCGCGGTCCAGGTCGTCCTCATTCCGTTGCATCCAGATACTCCCGCATTTAAAAAGTACAGCTTCCCCACCGTCCATGAATCTGACTTTCCAGACTTTCCAGTTTTTGAGGGTTTCCGCTATCACTTCAAAAACTTGTTTGTACCCATTCAGGGTTAATTCCAACATATACCGCATTTCTGAATTTTAGTTATAAAACGTTCTTTACGTTCATTAAATTTCACCAATGTCATGATGCTACAACAAAAATGAATATTTGCTGGTTTGTCATTTTTTATTTTAGTTAAAGAGGCTCGTCGGAATAGAGTTGCCTATTGCAGCGTACCCTACGGAGTTCGGATGTACATAGTCCCCCGTCATGTTGGCTTTGATCCGCAATGGGTTAGTCGCCGGATCTTTTACAACTGCTTCAAAGTCAAGCACAGCATCGAAATTTCCTGATGTGCGTATCCATGCATTCACTGCCTGCCGGGTCGCCTCGTTGGCTACTGTATACTTTGTGGAGTTGCCAATGGGAAGTAATGTCGCACCATACACCTTGATCCCGGCAGCATGCGCCTGGGCGACCAATGTTGCATATGCACCCGTAATGGTTGCCGCGGTAGCCTGGTGGTAAGAGATGTCGTTGATGCCCTCGAGCAGAATAACATATCCGACGTTAGGCCGGGCGAGCACGTCGTCAGCAAAACGGTGTACGCCCGACGGCCCTGCAAGGTCGGAAGCTACCAGTCTGTTCGAACCGATGCCCATGTTGATCACCGAGAACGGAACACCCGACGACAATGTTGGCAGACGATTAGAGAGGACGTCCGGCCAGTTCCCGTTGGCATTGTTCGTTGCAGCGGCCCCATCGGTAATTGAGTCCCCGAAGGTGATGGCAACCTTGCTTGTTGCCGGAGCAGAAACTTGCAGTCCCGTAACTATTACTACCTGGGTAGTGGTATTGGTGAAGCTGGCTAATGGAAGTGTTATCGAAGCAACATAGTTACCGCTCTTTGAGATGTAGCTTGTATGCAGGCCGGTAGGATGAAAGGTGGTTGGCTTGAAGCTTCCTGGTATATAAACGCTGATTGCAACAGTAACATGTTGGGGTATCGTTAGCGTGACCGAATCGCTCCATATCTCGGCTCCCGGAGCAAGGGTAACGCCGGGCTTTCCGTTGAACGTCAGCGTTCGGTCGCTCGTTGCCGTAATTGAGTTATTCGTCGAACGTAACGCAATGTGCACGGCCCCAACTGTCAGGGTATTCGTCGCGAACTTATTTGTGAGCTTCACGCGTGCCTTCGTTCCGCCCAACTTTGAAAATACATTGAGCCGGAACGTTTGGTTGTTGAAAGATGGAGCTGCCTGCACCGCACCGTTTACCGTAGTCGACAGAAACGAAGCCGCCCAACTGTCCACCCATTTTTCTGCCGGTGCCGCAGCAGCCGCTATAACTGTACCCTGGGGAATTGGATTAGGGCCTCCGTTTATAGACTCCGTTTTTTTACAAGCTCCAAGGATCATTACGGATATCGTAATAACCATTAAGGCTTTAATTTTTGCGTGAAAGGTTTGCATCTTAATTATTTTAGTGACGGTTTGATTGACTATAATTTTTTTTATTCTGATTTAACGCGATGTATGTGCTTCCAAAAATTAACTCTAAATCAATATTTCATCCGGAATAATTTAAAGGTTATCTTTTACAATATCCCGGTAAAATAAGTTTCGTTTCACAGTATAACTTATTGATATATAACACAATATACCATTTTATTCTTTATTACAAAACTATTTTCTATTGATATTCAAACTTTGAAAATTATTCATCAGGCCTTTGCCGACAGGAAAATCCAATGGGGAAATATTACATCTGTTTCGTCCACTTTAGCTCAGTTTCAAAAAGTCCTTTCATTGCCTACGTGTCACAAATCGGGAATGATTTACCCCAATTTGCGGGGAGATAAATTCTACTGAAAAGACAGACAAAAAACCGGAAATGCCCTATTTCGCTTCGATTAAGGCTTTTTTAATTCATGGTTATTTTTTGGTTTAGTATTTGCACTTCCCTATTCAACCCAATCGTCTAGTAATGAAAAGATTATTATTAATCGCAATTATAGCAGCAACTTCAATGGCTGCGAATGCACAAACCAAAAGTGTTATTCAGCCCGATTCAATTCCGGTAGTGGATGGCGCTTATCAGTTCCAGGAGGTTGTCAGTGTGGACAGCACCATTAAAAAGGATCAGCTCTACAAAAAAGCCAAAACATATTTTATGGATGTTTTTGTCGCTGCAAAAGATGCATTTCAATATGATGATCAGCAGGAAGGCAGAATAGTTGGCAAAGGTTATTTAACCGTAAGCGACTATAAAAAAGTATTTCCTGGCGTAGCAGTCCTTAAATGGGATGTTAATTACAATACCGAGATCATCTGCAAGGATGGAAAATACAAGTTCCGTATTTACGACATTGTGGTTACTAAAGAATCGCATGTTGCAGAAAACAATTCAAGAACTGTGCACTTTACAGTTCCGGATTTGTACGCAGGTATATCAAAACAGAGAGGTGTTTACAAAACACTTTATCCAAGGGTAATGAATAAAATGATTGCCGAGTTTAAAGTAAGAATGGGTACCCTGAAAGAATACATGGATAAAAACAAAGGCGACTACGCAGCATTTTAAAGATAATCCTATTAACACTTAAACTATTAACACAGATTTTCACAGATGAGGCCCCTCTAAGAAATTAGAGGGGCTTTTTTATATGTCGATATTTTGATCAATCTCGCTCAATATTCAAATTATTGTTTCAACAATAGTTTAAGTGCTTACCTTTATCTCAATTCAAATATCTAAGCAAAAACACTATGAAAGCATTTTTGGGAATGGGTCTTTTAGGTTCAAATTTTGTACAGGCTATGCTACAAAAGGGCGAACAGGTTCAGGTCTGGAACCGTACAGCAGCAAAAGCTCATGCACTCGAGGCCTATGGCGCAAAAGTATTCGATGATGTTGCAGAAGCCGTAAAGGGGGCAGATACTATTCATGTGACACTAAAGGATGATGATACGGTAAATGAGGTATTAACGATGGGCAGTGCAGGACTCCGGCCGGGTGTAATCATTGTAGATCATACCACCACCTCGGCTAAAGGGGCTGCTGAAAGGACGACGTTTTGGAAAAACCGTGGTTACACCTATCTGCACGCACCAGTATTTATGGGCCCGCAAAATGCGCTGGAAGGCACGGGCAATATGCTGGTATCCGGAGACCAGGATGTTATCGGCAAAATGCTGCCTGAATTATCAAAAATGACTGGCAAAGTGATCAACTTCGGGCCAGAGGAAGGCAAAGCTGCCGGGATGAAACTTATTGGCAATCTCTTCCTGTTAACGCTTACAGCCGGCATTACCGATACTCTTTCCCTCGCTAAAGGTTTGGGCATTTCCACAAGTGAAGTGTCGGCATTGTTTGATTCCTGGAACCCTGGGGCAATGATGCCAGCCAGGCTTAAAAGGATTACTGAAGGAAATTTCAAGCAACCATCATGGGAACTGAAAATGGCCCGTAAGGATGCAGGTTTGATGATTGATGCTGCTAAACAAGGCAACGCTAAATTGTCTGTAATCCCGGTGGTTGCAAATGAAATGGACCGCTGGATAGAAAAAGGGCATGGTGCAGATGACTGGACTGTAATAGCAACAGACAGTATTTCGTAGAGGTGCAGGGTGATATGATATTATTCAATATCACCCTCCAGCCTTTCCTCTTCAAGATCAAGCCGCTTTTCAATAAGCCGTATAACATCGTCATCAAATTCGTCGTTGCGGCGAAAAGCATGGAGTTGCGTTCTTTCATGCTCGGTCACTTTCACCATAACTTTTCTGAAGCGTGTGATCATAGCTAAAGCTTCGGTCATTTTCTCCTGGTCATCACCAAGGCTTTTGTAAAGTTCAACCTTGAAGGTAATCATCTCCATCCTGTTTTTGAGCAGGCCATTTTCCTCCAGGTCCTTTGCATACTTTAAATTGATCTCGTCAATGGCGGCAGATAATAGGTGATGGTCTATCTCCATCACCTGCTGTTCATCCAGCTTCCTTACAGTTAGCCTTTGAGGCTTTATTACCCTGACAATCCACGGCAGTGCAAGGCCTTGCCCAACAAGGGTTACAATAATAACTATGAATGTGATAAATAAGATCAGATTCCGGAAAGGGAACGCCTCTCCTCCCGGTAACACAAGCGGTATAGCAAATGCCGATGCAAGAGATACTACCCCACGCATCCCCGCCCAACTGACGATCAGCGGATTTCTCCAGCCGGGACGGTTTACGGCTACCTTAATGTAACGGCTAATAAAAGAAGTAAAAACGGAAGAAATAAGGCCTGCCAGCAATCTGACTACTATGATAAGAAGAGAGATAATAATGGCGATCTCCAACGCGTGAGATAGTACCATATCTTTTATACCCTCCGTAATTTCGGGAAGCTGTAAGCCGATCACGAAGAAGATGACGGCATTTAGTATAAAGATGATTGCCGGCCAGACTGCATTGGATTTAAGACGGCTGGTATGGGAGAAAATAAAATGATTTTGGTAAGAAATAAATAAGCTGCCGCTAACTACCGCCAGCACGCCGGAAGAATGAGCAGCTTCGGCAGTCAGATAGATCAGGTAGGGCAGCACAAATGACAGAGCGATATCCAGATTAGCCGTGGTTGGCAGCCATTTGTATAAAGCATAAAATAACAGGCCAAAAAACAACCCGATAGCAATACCGGAAAGTGAAACCAGGACGAAGCTACCCACAGCGTGGTACCAGATAAAATCATTGGTAATAATTGCAACAAGTGCAAACCGGAAAACTGTCAAGCTTGTTGCATCGTTAAGCAAACTTTCTCCTTCAAGGATGGATACGAGGTCTTTGGGCACCTTGACGTATTGCAGCACTGCCGTGGCAGCAGCAGCATCAGGCGGAGAGATAATGGCGCCGAGCAAGAAACCCTCTGCGAGTGTAAAGCCGGGTATCAGCCAGAAGGCAGCGAAAGCAACAACAGTGGACGTAAGCAGCACATAACCCAGGGCCATCACACTGACAATACGCCGCCATTTCCATAAAGCTTTCCATGAGGTATTTTGCGCCGCATCAAACAAAACAGGCGGGAGAATAATAAGAAATACAAGGTCGGGTTCTATGTGTATACTAGGGATGCCCGGAATAAAGCCAAAAACCAATCCTGCAATTACGAGGAATATAGGATAAGCGATGGACAACTTCCTAGCTATAAGCACCAGGAACGAGACGCTCAGGATCAGGCCCAGGCAAAGCAGCAGAGTTTCATGCATAGACTGTATTTTATAATTCCAAGATAAGATTTTTCCCAATTATTTATCTGGCCAATTTAGTAGACGCAAATTGCGATCTCCTGCGATATAGTATTTGGTAAATCCTGTTATAATTCTTCCAGCAGACGGGCAGCTGTCATTTGTTCTACAGCGTAATCAGAATCAATTACAGGGATAATGGTGTAATATATTTGAAACAAAAAACCGCTTCTTAGATACCCAAAAAAGCGGTTCACTTATTCTGTTTTCCTGCATGGATTCGAACCACGATCTTCTGAGTCAGAGTCAGAGGTGCTAACCGTTACACCACAGGAAAATATAAAGCTCTACATAAAAAATCCCCTTAGTGTTCTAAGAGGACCTCAAGTATTTAATTATCAATACCTTGTTATCCCCGCAGATTTTGACCCTGCTGCAAAAAACATTGTATTGACCTTGCCTTCATGATGCAATGATACAAAAATGTGCCGTAAATAACAAAATAAAAACGTTTTCAGACCCGTTGTTAACAATAAGTCAATAAAATAATAATTAAAAATACATCATTTCCAGTTAGGTTTTAATTAGTTTTGTTATATTAGTTTCTCCCCGGTAATTTCTTGTAATCAAAAGCCTATGAAGAACATTTTGATATTCAACGATTTTTCCCCAGAGGCAGAGCACGCTACCGAGCTCGCCCTACTATTAGCCGGAAAAACGAACACAAACCTGTATGTATGGAACACATTCGACAAGTATGAAAACCCTGTCGCCCGTGAACTGGCAGTTGCGCACGCCAACGAGGAGGAGACCGAAGTAACATCAGATAATACTAGTTGGATATTAAAACTGGAATCAAAACTGAACTGGAAAAGCGGGCTGCTGCCGGTAGTAAAATTCATTGAAGGCAATCATTACTCGCCCAACCATGTGTTGTCTATCGTAACCAAATATGATGTAGGCGTATTGATCAGGGGAATAAGCGGCGATGAGGAAGATATGTTGCATATTGAGGCCGAAGCACTGAGCTGCTCTACCAAATCGGGTTGCCCGATATTACTTATTCCAGAAAAGTTTGAATATAAGGCTTTTGAAAAAATAGTTTATGCCACCGATCTGCGTTTTTGCCGCCGCGAAATCGTATCGTTCCTGAGCCAACTGGCTAAGCCGCTAAATGCCAGCATACTGATAGCTAATATATCGGCAAAGGGCCTGCCCTTTATGGAAGATAGCTACGCCCGCACCGTTTTTACCGATACCCTGTTAACCCGTGGCAACCAGGAACATATTTATTTCAGCAACATCAGGGAACGGGACATTTCACGTGCTATAGATGTACTGGTAAACGGCATGAATAATGACCTGCTGGTACTGGTAAATAACAAGTTCCACTTTAACGAGTTGGTTGGCTCTGATATGCCTTATATTATCCCGTCTAATATCCATATCCCATTGCTGATATTCCCGTCATAAGGAAACGCAGTATCGAAAAGAATTGTTACCCTAAACAAGAAGAGCCCGAAAAATCGGGGCTCTTTTGCTGTTATTTAAGGTAGTCTACATTTTCTTTAAGGGGAGTAAAGGGCGTCGTTTTGAGCTGATATAAGACATCTTGCCATTTACTATCCTATTATCGTCCTGGTAAAAGGCCGAATCTACTTTGCCGGTTTTGTATGTATCGATTTCCGTATACCAAACACCCACCCAATCGGCATTTTTATCGGTGCTATGTAAATTGGTTACAGCCACTATATTCAGCTTCACACTTGAAAGGCTATCCCTGAAATTTTGCCAGTCCTTAACGATACCATCGCGCGTAGTCATTAAATGCCTCCCGCTTGAAAAATCCATGGTTACGGTATCTGCCAGGTAGGCCGATGCATTTTTCAGGTTATTATCTTCCCAATCTTTGTACGATTGCAGTACCAGCTGCTCGTTTTTTGTATTGTCAGAAATAGTAAATGAAGACGAATACGAAGCCTTAAGCGGCATTACCACGGAGTCTGTTTTAGTAGCGGTGTCAGCAGGTTTGGTTTCGCTTTTGCAGGATGCCAACAGGGCAATCGCTGCAAATAAATACAGGGTCTTTTTCATTATAATGGTTTAAATTAGTTTGGATGGGGATTAATTAATTAAATATACTGTAACATTTTGATATTCAGCAAATAATATTAGTTATTTAATATATAAAATTTTATATTTCGTGTACTGCTAGGATGCATTTTTAGGGTAATTAAAATATCCTCATTGCTATTCAGCAAAACACAGTTATTTTTCAAACCGACACGAAATAAAATGAATGCACCCGCGAAAAACAGGATAGAATCCATTGATCTTTTAAAAGGCCTGGTGATGGTTATCATGGCACTTGACCACACCCGAGACTACATTCATTTTTCGGTCCATTATTTCGATCCGATCGATCCCGCTAAAAGCACCTGGGCTATCTATCTCACAAGGCTTATAACTGATTATTGCGCGCCCACGTTTAGTTTTCTGGCGGGTTTATCGGCCTTTTTAGTGGGCAGACGAAAAAGCATTAAAGAGTTGTCGGGGTTTTTATTTAAGCGCGGCCTATGGCTGGTTTTTATTGAGTTGACTATTGTAGACTTCGCGTGGTATTTCAATATTCATTTCCGAAACATAGACGTGGCTGTGATCTGGACATTGGGTATAAGCATGATCGTTTTAGCAGCCCTGGTTTATCTGCCAAGAAAATTCATTTTAATTTTCAGTTTGATCCTTATTTTCGGGCATAACTTACTTGATAACCTGCATTATGGGGGCAGCATTTTGTGGGCCCTAATCCACGAACCTCACAGTTTTCATTTATCGTCAGGTTTTGTCTTCACTGTGGACTACCCCGTCGTTCCCTGGATAGGGGTTATGGCCCTGGGATATTGTTTCGGCCCTCTGTATGATGGATCATATGATGCTGCCAAACGAAGAAAATTCCTCAATATAGCGGGAATTTCCACCATCGTTTTATTTATCATAGTCAGATGGATAAATGTTTACGGCGATCCGGTCAGCTGGAAACATTACGGAACTTTATCCAAAACGTTAATGTCTTTTCTAAACGTTAATAAATACCCTCCATCACTTTCTTATGTGCTGATGACATTGGGTCCAGCTTTGCTTTTCCTGGCAAATTCCGAAAAACTAAAAGGCGGGATGGTAAACTTTTTTAGTGTTTTTGGCAGGGTGCCATTTTTCTATTATATCCTGCATCTCTACCTTATACATATTATAGCAATGATATTTGCACAATTAACCGGATTTGGCTGGCGAATAATGATATTACATAACTGGATATCAGAAGAGCCAAAATTGATAGGTTACGGGGCAAGTTTGTGGGTTGTTTATATAGTATGGATCGGTGTGATCTTAGCACTCTATCCTTTGTGCAAGAGATTTGACCAGTATAAGCGAAACCACAAAGAAAAGTGGTGGCTGAGTTATTTATAAAATGAGTTATATAGTTATTTATTAATTCACAACTATAAACCAATAAATTCAACATGCCTGTTAAACTATTTTAAAAACACAAACAAAAAATGCCATGAAACAATTACTCCTTCTTCTTTTTATTAGCATCATGCTTTTTAGTTGTAAAAGTAAATCTGACACAGATCAAAGCAAAGCTGATACTTCAGCGAAACTCGACTACCCATTTAAACCAAAATATTCTATTAATTGGCAAAAGGGGGATGAGAAAAATGCGCTAATGGTACTCAATTGTCTTAAAAAGTATGTCGATGGCGATATTAAAGGCTGTGTCGAAAACTTTGCTGATACATCGGAGTTTTTAGCCGATCAGTTTTATTTTAAAGGATCAAAGGATAGCCTGGTTAAAATGCTGACTGGGATGCGTTCGGCAGCGACTTCTGTAACCAAAGAGTTCGAATCCTGGATGACCACTTATTATCCGGATAAAAAAGACACCTGGGTTACCCTGTGGTACATTGAAAAATGGACCGACAAAACGGGCAAAAAGGACTCGCTATACTACACTGACGACGTGTTGATAAAAGACGGTAAGATAAAATTATACGACGAGAAGATGCGTCGCAGCCCGGCACCACAACCAGTGAAGATATTGCCTGTAAAAAAATAAATAAACAATACTTATAATAAGCGCCTGTTAAAACTATAATAAGTAAAAATTGTTAAAATGTGTTTAATGGTTACTTAGCTTCGGCAATAAGCTGTAGTAAGCACCGTTTAATTGTTTTTTAATCAAACATCTTTGATATGAAATTTTTAAGATCCAATCTCCCCCTTATCCTTATTTTAGCTGTGGCCATCTCATTAGGCGCCTGTAAAGCAAAAAAGAAAATAGTGGCACCTTCAACAGAAACGCCACCGCCGACTGAAAACCCGGCACAGCCTGTACAACAAGCACCGCCGCCAGTGCAAACAGCGCCACCGGCCCCTGCTCCTGCGCCACCGGATTATAACTTTACCAATATCCAGTTTGAGTTTGACTCGGGCATATTGAAAACAGAATCGTACCCGACACTGGACAAAGCCGCTGCTGAAATGAAAAAAGACCCATCGGCCACTTTCATTTTAAAGGGATATGCATCTGCAGAAGGCACTGATGAGCATAATATGCAATTATCCATTGACCGTGCCAACGCCGTAAAAACCTACCTGGTAAATACGGGCGTTAGTGGCGCCAACTTATCTACCAAAGGATTCGGCGAAGCCAACCCGGTAGCGGATAACAACACAGAAGCCGGAAAGGTAATTAACCGGCGTGTGGAGATCAAAAAGCAATAAGGGAGTAAACACCCGAATAAAAAAAGCTAGTTTTAATCAACTGGCTTTTTTTATTAAACTATTTAGTCTTCTTCTTTGACATCGCGATAACCTCATTTTCCTGTACCCGCGCCAATACAATCCGGGTAATAATATCAACCGGTAAAGGCTCATCCGGGTTAAAATGCAGGGTGGTTCCAGATATTCTGTAGCCCTTCAATTCGTCTTTTATTTGTTTTACCAGTTTGCTGCTCATGGTATACAAGCTGCAATACTGTTTGGTAGTGCCTATACCCACCAACATGTAAATGTATTTGAAACAATGCACCTGGTAGCTAAAAGTTTCTTCTGCGTCAGGGACTATCGATATAATCAGTTCGCGAAGCTGTGTCAAGCAGGGCCTGAACTGTGGCTCCAGAGTTGCAAGGAAATCAGAAAAATGATATGGTTCCTTCGTTTTTACGGCTTTAATCATAGCTGCTAATTAAAGATTTTACCTAAGATATTAAGTTTTTTACTGTCTTAGGGCATTATTTTAAACCTCATTGCCACGATATATTAATAATTAATTTATTTTTAGAATTCTGATTGGGTATGAAGAAAACTAACGTTAGGATAAAAGACATCGCTATAAAAGCTGGTGTGTCCACCGGTACTGTAGACCGGGTGATACACAACCGTGGCCGCGTGGCACCTGACGTTCAAAAACGTGTGCTGGAAATACTGGAGGAAATGAACTATGAGCCCAACCTGATAGCACGGGCGCTGGGGTCAAAAAAAGAATATCACATTGCTGCCCTTATTCCCGATCCCGCTTGTGATAACTATTGGCTGGAACCACAGCAGGGCATTGAAAAAGCCGAAGCGGGTGTAAGACAATACGGAGTTCACATTCATCAATATATCTTTAATCCATACGATGTCAATTCATATATTGAGCAGGCCAAAAAGCTGACTAATAAACAACCCGACGGTATATTTTTGTCTCCCATTTTTTACAGGGATACCCTGCCGTATTTTAAGGAATGGCACGAGAAAAACATACCTTTTGTATTGTTCAACACCCATATCTCCGAATCAGGAGCATTGAGTTATGTAGGGCAAGATTCGTACCAGAGCGGTTTGCTGGCGGGTAGATTGATCCACTATGGCCAGCCGCAAAGCTGCACCATTTTGATCCTGCATATTGATGAGGAAATAAGCAATGCAGCGCATCTTGCAAAAAAAGAAGAAGGCATTAGGGATTATTATAAACAGAATACCCCCGATGAGCAATACAAAGTGATCACGGTAGAAATGAGCCATCCTGATAAGCCCGGTTTTGCAGATCAGTTGTTCAGCATCATTGACAGTGAGCCTGATCTGAAATGCATCTATGTAACTACATCAAAATCGTACGAGATAGCTGCCTGCCTTGCCAAGAAGCACATTACCCACATTAAATTGGTGGGCTATGACCTGTTGCCAAAAAATATCGGCTATCTTAATAATGGCGCCATTAGTTTCCTTATCAATCAAAACCCGAAAGGCCAGGGTTATTGGGGCATACAGCAACTGGTGAACCACCTGGTATTTAAAAAGGAAGTGCCGGTATTGAAATACCTTCCACTGGATGTGGTTACCAAAGAAAATGCCGCATATTATACCAGCGATGAGCTGATCTGAGTGGACTGCTAACCTGCCAAATAAAAAACCGGGCACTCCCAAAAGCACCCGGCCATTAAACAAACAATCCGAACAAATATTCTATGCAGACACGGTTAATGTAGTCCCGCTAACCACTACAGTATATTCCTGCAATGGTGAGGATGCGGGCCCCTGTAGCACTGCCCCTGTTTTACTGAACTCGCTACCATGCAATGGACAAATAAATAATCCCTGTCCTGAGTTATAGCCAATAGAAGTCCCCTGGTGCGTACACGCCACTTGCACAGCCGTAAATGCCGCTGCAGTATTTCCTGCGGCTATCCTTACCAGGATAACGCCCTGCTGCACTATAGAGTTGCCTATGTTTGGAAGCTGACTGCTCAGATCAGCTGTAAAAATATTACCGCTGCCCGGGGTTGGATGAGGCACTCCTCCGCCGGTTGAAGGGCCGGGGTCGCTACTTTTGCCGCTGCCGCCACATGATACCAGGCTGCAACCCGCACAAGCTGCGATTAGGCCAATCCCCAGTTTTGATAAAAATTCCTGCCGTTCCATATATTGAATCTATTAATATTTTGCTTTATCGTGATGATTAAAATCGAACATACGCGATATGGTAAAGCCAATGCGAAACTGTCCCCTGCCATAATCAGACTGTGTGTTGCTCAACGAACTAATTTCAGAAATAGCCTTTGCATTGCTGATGTTCAAAGTAAATACGTGGCCGCCGGTTTCCACTTCAATACCGAAACCCAGGGGATCTGAAAACCCGTTGGCACCTGTCCTGTAACTGGAGAACGGATGCTCATAATCTACCACTATACTCATGTGCTTGGTCACTTTTAAGCGCGCCGCTCCCGACAAGGCGAACAAGCCCTTGTCATTACCGGCAACATCAGGTATTGCTGTATTATCATATACGTAAATTGGCGATACCTGGAATGAAAAGGCGGAAGAAAATTTTCGTGATATTACAGCTTGTCCTAAAAACGAGTTTCTATCCGCATAGGCGCGAAATTGGCCATATGGCCTTACGCCGTACTCACCCAGGAAAGTGATTGCAACAGGCGAACTGTTATCCATTGTTTGATGCAGCACAGCATATTTCAAGCCCAGTTCAATCAACTGACCAACGGTACTCCGCCCGAAATCAATATTCAAATTATCTGAAAGGCCATATTCAAATCCGATATAAACATCCTGCACAGCGTCGAGACCAAACAATGTTCTTGCACCGCCGGTTGGAGTGCCTATATCACCAAAACGGTGAATAACAAGAAAATTAAGGTTATTCTTTTTTACCGTTGTGGTTGTAGGCGACAATATCAGCCGGGTAGCCTTAAATGCTCCAATGACATCCTGGTGTTTATCATCGGGGCTCATGGCATTTAGCAATGAATCGGCCGACGTGGTTTTTTGATCACTCTTTTTACTTTTGGAGGTATCGGTTTGCTGTGCCCTTAATGTGGTGCAGAGGGCCAGCAGTAGAAGAACGGTTAAAACTTTTTTCATAACAGCATTTATTTTGAGGGATTATTGTTTTTTAGTAAGCTATAAGTAGCGTTCACGCGTACACGGATACTCTCGGCGATGTGATGAAACACTATCTGAGGTATATCAATGTGGTGGTCAGCGCATTTGACTATAAATTCTGATGTCATAGTAACTACGCCATTGCTAACCGTAAGGTTGCCTGTGATGGTACGTGTTTGTGTAACTCCATGTACCTGGAAATCACCTGTGGCCGTAACCGGATAAGTACCATCTTTTGAAAGATCGGGGTGCTCCTGTATTTTCCCTTTAAAAGTGGCTTTGGGATATTTATCGCTCTCGATATAGTTCTCGTTAAAATGCTCCTGCATTAATGCCTTTGGGAAGTGGAAGCCACGAATAGGTACACTAAAATCAAGCTCGCCGGTAGCAGCATTATAAACTGATGCCCCGTTGAAAGCAGTGGCCTCGATGTCCTCTATTGGAGCGCTTGAATAAATGTTGACTTTGGCATTTTTGCAAACGTAGATATCCTGTCCCGCCTGGATAGCCGTCATCCAGGCAAGTAAAATTGTAGCTATGTATTTCATTTTATTTTGGTTTTGAAGATGCGTTTATGTTCCAGTTTATGCCCAGTGCCACCCCGGTTGATTGCAGCTTAACCTGGCTGTAACCCACATTGGATAATGGCACTTTTGTGTAAGGCTGTACTGTAACGCCAAATTTTGAATTGATTTGGTGCGTATAAGTAACGTCAAGGTTTAATACACTTAAAATATTACGGTTTTTATTGATCACTGTATAATGTGCAGGGCCTGTTGCATACGAATCGGCGTAGTTAAACTGGTAATCCTCGCGCAGCATAAAGTATGATGACAAACCTGTTCCAACAGTCACCGAGTTAGCCCTTTGATGGTACACCTGGTAATTAATATTAATCGGTATATCCAGCATACGGCAATCTGCATTCACGCTGGAAGGTTGTGTCGGGAACTTATATGCGGTGTGATAATTATCAAAATTGGTGAGGTATGGTTTAATATCATATGTGGCACCTGTACTGATGGTCCATTTTTTGGCAAAGGTAACCGAGAAGGTAGCGCCAAAATTACCCCCGATCCTGGTTTGCTGGAACGCTGAGTTCACGCCGTTAAAATCGGAAGACGCTATAACGCCCAGAGCAAATACCGGCCTATTACCTGTTTTTTTAGAACCAGCACTTTTTATCACATTATTGGGAGCAATACCTGGCTTATTTGCATTCACTTCGGCAATACCCAATGTAGTTTTACCATTAGTAGTAACCGGCTTGTCGCTGGCAGCAGGCGCTTTAGTATTTGCAGCGATGTTTTCAGTTTTGTTTGCATTAGCATCGGCGGTTCCTAACTGAGTTTTGCTATCTGCTGTGCCTAACTGTGCCTTGTCGTTTGTTTTGGTATTATTATTTGCTATAACATTCCCTTTCTGATTCCCGTTATCATCGGTTGTAACCGGCAGAGTTTTATCATTTGAAATACCTGGTGCTGCCTTATTATGAGCTATATTATTAGCTATAACCGGCTGTTCATTATCCGGTTTAATGCTTGTATTCCCGGTAGCATGGCGGCGATCCTTCCCGGAAGATAAGGATAAGAACGATCTGCTGTTTGGTCCGCGACCGTGGTGGGCAGACGGAGTTACAGCGTTTTGGGCAGTTTGCTGTTTGCTGCTATCTGCCGCTTGCCGGGCAGGTTCGCCGCTAGTACCGGTATTACTTTTCGTCTGATCGCCGGTTTTACCGTTGTCAGCAGGTTTAGCAGGATGAGTAACAGCGATCTGGTCCTTTTTCCCGGGCTTAACTACATCGGGTTTTAGAAACAAATAACCCAGGAATATCAATACCAATGCAGCGGCACTGCCTATTATGGGCAGCCAGTAAACAATGGCGGAGCGTTTTTTGCTTTTATCAAGCATTTGCTCCATGGCATCCCAGTCTGTTTCCCTGAATGCCGTTTCGTTGACGGGGTCTTCCAACCCCCTCCTGAATAATTTGTCTAACTCTTCGTCCTTTTCGTTGTCCATTTAAATATTTTTTCTAAAAAACGCACCGTGCAGGTCTGTCTTACTGATAGCTACACTTGGCGAGTAATCCATGCCTTTATTGTAATTGGAATTGTTGGACTTGCCATCAGCTTCCAATATCATTTGTTTTAGCTTTTGCCTGGCCTTATGTAAGTTTGATTTCGATGTGCCGGATGATATATTCAGCAACTCGCCAATCTCCTCGTGTGTATAGCCATCTATGGCGTACAGGTTAAATACCGTACGGTAAGCATTCGGCAGTTTTTGTACCATCGCCAAAAGATCTTCATAGTTGAGCTTCTGGTCGGGCAGTTCGTCATTGCTCATGTTTTCAGCCTTATCCAGGTCCTCAGCATAAGCCATTTTTAGATTAGCGCGATAATAATCGATGGAAACATTCATCATGATCCGGCCAAGCCAGGCCTTAAACGGACGGGAGGTATCATAAGTCTCGATGCGGGTAAAAACCTTAAAGAAACCCTGGTTCATTACCTCAGCAGCTTCATCGCGATTGTTGGCATAACGCAAACATATACCCATAGAGAATCCATAAAATGCCTTGTATAGCATTTTCTGACTCCCCCTCTCCTTCCTAATACAGCCTCCGATCAGTTGATGTAACTCTTCTTCACCCATCCGGTAAACCTGTTAGCGTAATAAAATATAACCTTATCTGCCTCTATCACGATGATTTGATAGTAAAGGTTGCTTTACGGTGTAAAAAAACAATAATATAAATTCAAATATTTGAAAATCAATAAATTAAATTTAATCAATTTATGAATGATATTTAATATTAAAATGGAATAATATGCGGTTTTTTGAGGCACATCTCACATTTGACTCAGCCCTTCTGAGGCAGTGACCGGTGTGATTCAAAAATTTACTCTTAGCAGGCAACCATTAGCCCCGACGCATCGTGATGCTTATACCAAGCATATCAATCTATGGTTCCTATTTCTATTGTTATCATTACTAAAAACGAGGCCGAAGTGATCGCCTCCTGTATAAATGCAGCCAGGTTTATTACTGACGATATTATTATTGTAGATAACGGCAGTACGGATACTACGACCCAGATAGCCTATGACCACGGGTGTCGCGTATACCACGAAAACTGGGAAGGCTATGGCGTCAACAAAAATAAAGGCATTGCCCGTGCAAAGTATAACTGGATATTAAGCATTGATGCAGATGAAATAGCCGATGCAGAATTGGTGGCAGCATTACATGAATTAGTTTTAGATGATCCGAATGTTGTTTATGATATCAAATTCAAATCTTACTATGGGCAAAAGCTGATACGTTTTGGCAGTTGGGGACGTGATCATCACATCCGTTTATTTAACCGGAAAGCAGTAAGGTGGTCAGAGTCTCCTGTTCATGAAACATTGATTTTCCCTGAAACGGTCAGCATAAAAAAATCAGGAGGGCATTTGCACCACTATTCGGTAAGGGATGCAGCTGAATTTATGAGGAAGGCTGATCATTATGCCTGCCTGAGTGCAGGAAAATACCTGATGAATAATAAAAAGCCAACCTTCCTTAAATTGCACATTGCGCCGCTGTTCCATTTCATCAAAAATTATATTGTATTTTTAGGTTTCCTGGATGGTAAGGAGGGGTGGGACATTGCACGTATGATATCCAAACATACCCGGCTCAAATACCGGCTACTGAAGAAACAGCCAGGACCTATCCGCCAGGAATCACCGAAGGTTAAGGAGAGTTTGGTGGTAGAATATTAGTCTTGAGTTATAGGTGCTGGGTTGTGAGTCAAAAGTCCTAAATCAATATGGGGCTGTAAATATTATTGATGAAAAGAAGCCTCTTAAACAACCTTTCGGCCAATATTTTACAGCTTATCATCAACCAGTTAGCAGGGCTTGTAATCTTTTACATATTGTCAATCGGGCTGGATAAAAACAGTTTTGGGCAAATCAACCTCGCGCTGGCGCTGATGCTGGCCATATTCAACATACTGTCGTTCGGCATCGACCAGATCGTTGTCAGGAAAATAGCCTCTGGTGAACATCCTAAAATCATCATTTCGCTTTATCTATGTCATGTATTAATTACGGGGCTTGCATTTTACGGGCTTTTATTTGCAGGCAGGTGGCTGTTTCCTTCTATCGATTATTATAACATCGTTTTATTAATAGGTGCGGGAAAGCTGATGATCTACTTTTCGACACCCTTTAAGCAAACGGCTATCGGGATGGAGCGTTTTAAACTGCTGGCTTATTTATCGGTAATTTCCAATATCGTGCGGGCAGGGACTTTGATTGTTCTGGCTCTTATGCATAGTATCAATCTAAGCAATGTGATCATCGTTTTTATCAGCGGTGACGTGCTCGAATTAGTCATCGGCACCTGGATATTCAGGCAATCTACCCGGCTACCTTTAATTGTCAAATGGGATAAGTTCCATTACATTGCTTTGCTTAAAGAATCGCTACCACAATTTGGCGTGGTGATCATTACCTCGGCATTGGCGCGGTTCGACTGGATATTTATCGGCATCGCATTATCTGCGGTTAAACTGGCAGAATACAGCTTCGCTTACAAGGTGTTCGAGCTATCCACCATGCCCCTTTTGGCGATAGCACCTTTACTGATACCGTGGTTCACCCGCTTGTTTAAGGATAACGGGGAACCTGATCTTGATCAGTTGAAACTATTGGCGAGGCTGGAGATGATCGTCGCGGCATTTACCGTTGTGCTGATCAATGTATGCTGGTCGCCGGTGATAGACAGGCTTACCACGGGTAAATACGGACTGGTAAACGAGCGCACCATATTTATCCTCACTTTATGTATCCCGCTTATTTACCTCACTAATTTTCTCTGGACCATCAGTTTTGCCAAAGGGCGTTTAAAAATGATTTTCACTGCTTTTGTAATTGCGCTTGCTGTAAACGTAGTTGCTGATATAATACTAATACCAATCTATAAAAATGAAGGTGCAGCAATAGGATATTTAGCCGGGTACCTGGCTCAAACTATCTACTTTTTGATAAAAAATGATGTAAAAGAATTGAATACAGTCCTGTACTCACTATTGATTTGTACGGGCTGTGCTTGTTTAAGCGTTTTTGGGGCGAAGGCTTTGTTTGTGAATGTTTGGTTGATAGTTACTGGTGGAGTTTTGTTTTATTTGGTAGGGGTCGTTGTTGCGAGGCAGATTAGGTTAACGGATAGCGAGGGATTGAGGAGGATGGTGTAGAGCAATATAATTTCGGTAAGATGGTGTTACCTTATCTTATTGAATTTTTTACTGCGATCATTCCAAACCCAAAACTCCTTTTTACAAAATGAACAATCATTGATATTTGGATTGACAATAACCAATCTACTATTGCGCTTGAAGTCAAACTGTCTTTCTGCTGTAGGTCCATCATATACTTTCCCTGTTTGCACATCAACTACCGCAGCGTGCTGACAATCAGAACCGCAGCCCCACCAAACGAGACAATAATGTCCTGCAAAATTCAATCTTGTTGGTCGATTACGCCAAGTTCTATTTTTTGAGTAATATGTTTCTGTAATAATTGTCCTATACATTTCCGCAAGAGCATTCCCTTTTATTATAAGTTTCGCAGGATGACCTTTAAACAAACTCACAGTGTATTGGCTAAACGAAGGCTGTTTTGCAGTAGCAGCTATTGTCATAAAAGAAAGCAAAACACAAAAAGAGATTCTAAGATAAGGTTTCATATCAGTCGATAATTCAAAGATAAAATCTTAAACTAAATATAAATAAATAATCACCATTTCCAGCTTTCACAAGCAACCAATCCAATTTTCACGGCGTAATCTCTTTAAATAAATTGAGTAATACCGGATGGTTGTCAGCACTACTTCTTTTAGCTTTAAGAAACTAAAGAGCCTTGCCGATTGGAAGCTTCTGCTCTTCCTCGTCCTGTTCCTGAATGTAAAAATGGCCGTAAAGGTGCCTGCCATTGCGCTCATCTACCTGTTACAGTTCGATTTCAAATTCGGTTTCAGCTTCAAAAATTCACGTCTGCCCCTTTTTTATTTGCTGGCAATAGGTATCGCGGTGCTTAACTGGATCATCAGCCGCAATTATTTCAATGTCAATTATGACATCGTTCTGCTTACCGGCATTGGCTTTTGGGTGATGTGTATCCTGGCTATGCACCAGGTGAAGCTGTTTGTAGAGAATAACGATACGGAAACCATTCACCGAACCATTGTAGCATTCTTTATCATCAACGCGGCACTTTCGTTCTGCAACATTGCAACTATTATATTGGAGACCGGCTACCTCAATCCCTACACCTACCAGGGCCAGTATCAGAAATATTTTATCGGTACCGGCGATTACATCAGGGGGCTCACTTTTGATACCTCCACCACCAATGCAGTTCTAAATGCTTTAGGATGCATCTATTTCCTGAACAAAAAAAATGCGGCCATGCTGCTTGTATGCATGACCGTTATGCTGCTTACCGCCAGCAATTTCACCAATATGATGTTGCTGCTTTGTTTTGCTTTGCTATTTATTTTCAAAAGCACACGTGATCAGAAGAGTCTCATCGCCATTTGCATCATGTTCCTGGTGATTTTTATGGTGAAGGTATCGCCGCAAAACTATATGTATGCGCATGAAGCAGTAAAGAATACAGTTCAGCCTCTTGTCAAAACAGCCATACCGCAGCAGGTTGCAATCTTACCGGTTACATCCAAAGCGCCAATTGGGTTAAAGCCCGCTGCCGGTCAGCATAAGCATAATATCAACAGGCGTTATGTTACAGCCCATAAGGATAATGGGGCTTCACCTGTACAAACTGAAGCACCTATCAATCAAAAGCCGGATACAGAAAACGCCCGGCTGAGTATTGACAGTAGTGCACTCAATGTACACACCTTGGTAGGGACCTTGCCTGTAAGTCCAAAGTCGACACTTGTTCAAAGTCCGGATGACAGCCCGGCAAAAAGAGCTATTGCAAAAAATTACATCGATAGTGTTTATACAGTCACTCACTTATCAGTTCAGCACCAGGCGAAGACGGCAGTTAAGCCAAATCCTGTCCCTGTTATACCGGCAACCAAAGAGGGGCGGATATTGATCCCAAAACCGGATATTAATTCAAAACCCTATCAGCACATTGCCGATACGAACGATTATCAGAAACGGCTGCTGGGTTTTATTGGCACACATAAAAGCAGTCTGCCGTTATCAGCACAGGAAAAGTATAAGTCTAAGCTACCGGGCAAGGTTATAAGCTGGCAGCAAACTATGCATTTTTTACTGCAGCACCCTTTAAAATTAATTACAGGTGATGGCATGGGGAATTTCTCGTCCAAGCTGGCTTTCAGGGCAAGCGGATTAGGTTTTGCCGGGGGATATCCTAAAAAATATGTTTACCTCGATCCTGATTTTTTATCTAATCACCTGGATGTTTATCTCAATTATTTCAGCAAAAAGACCGACTTGCATTCACTCAGCAATAGTCCCGATTCTGTTTACGATCAGTTGCTTAGTGAATACGGTTTGATAGGAATGATTGCTTTTTTTATCTGGTACATTGGCTACTTCCTGAAACATTATAAGGTGCTCACGTATGGCTTGCCTATCCTGCTGATCGTGATGGCGATGTTTTTTATAGAATACTGGTTTGAGCAGTTATCCATACTTGTTTTTTTCGAGCTATTGTTATTGCTCAACATTAAAGAAAAAACCTCTATAATCCCGGTAAAAAATGAGTACTGACCGCCAGAAAATAACCGTGCTGATGCCTGCTTACAATGCGGGTAAGTATATCCGCGAGGCGATCACGTCGGTACTGGAGCAAACGTACCGCAATTTTGAGCTATTGATTGTCAATGATGGCTCGACGGATGATACCATAAGCGTTGTCCTTTCTTTTAAAGACCCACGAATTGTATTGGTCGACCAGGATCACCACGGTATAGCCCAGGCGCTTAACACCGGGCTAAGGCTGGCTGATACTTATTATGTGGCACGTTTTGATGCGGATGACATCTGTATGCCCGACAGGCTGGAAAAGCAATTTAATTTTTTGGAGGATCACCCGGATTATATACTGGTAGGCAGTGATGCGGAATATATCCTGGAGCATGGCGATTTCTTATTCAGCTTTAAATGTATCGCCCACTCCAACGAAGAAGTGCAGCGGAATATGTATGTGTATTGCCCCTTTATCCATTCATCAGTAATGTACAAAAGAGATGAGGTAATAAGTGCAGGCGGGTACAACGAGCATGCTCATCATTTTGAAGATTATTTATTATGGACCGGCCTTGCCAAAATGGGTAAAATGCAAAACCTGCGTGAGCCTTTGATCAAAGTACGGTTCAACCCGGCATCGCTGACAATTGATGAGAAGTGGCGGGGCGAGCGGTTCCGCCAGTTGAAACGGGCTGCAACTACACGGGGCAGCATCACTAAAGAAGAAGGCGACGAGTTGCTGGCAATCATCAAAAAGCAGGACATCCGCAAAATAAAGGAAGGGGCTTACCATGCGCTGTGCGGAAAGAAGTTTTTGGCAGATAACTACCGGCCATCAAAAGCGCGTACCCACGTGCGCAAGGCCATCAGCATACGTCCGTTCAGGCTTGACAATTACCTGTTGTATGCGGTGAGTTATATGCCCGAAACCTTTATTTCATGGCTGCACAAACTAAGCCCAAATAGATTGTAAACGATATGAAAGTAGCATTTATCACACGATCAACTTTATTTGATGTACCGGGCGGCGACACGGTGCAGGTGGTGCAGACTGCCAAACACCTGGAAGAGCGGGGCATTACTACTGACATCAAACTATCCAGAGATGAGATAGATTACAGGAATTATGATCTGCTGCATTTTTTTAATCTGACACGCCCGGCTGATATTCTGTATCACAGTAAAAAGTCAGGTAAGCCATTTGTGGTGTCGACTATCCTTTGCAATTATAGCGAGTACGACAAGCATCATCGTAAAGGAGTAGGGATCATATTCGGATTTTTACCACCGAACGGTATAGAGTACCTTAAAACTATCGCCCGGTGGGTGTTGGGTAAAGACCATCTGGCGAGTAAAGAATATTTATGGAAGGGACAGCGCCGCAGCATCACCGAGGTGCTGAAACGCGCATCCATGGTATTGCCCAATTCAGAATCAGAATACAGGCGTATTATTCAATCCTACCCTTGTAGGTTAAATCATACGGTGGTTCCGAATGGGGTCGATCAGCATTTGTTTCGGCGTAATCGTTCTGTTGAAAAAGATCCTAACCTGGTATTATGTGTTGCGAGGATTGAGGGCATTAAAAACCAGTTGAACCTGATCAAAGCGCTCAATAATACACGCTTTAAATTATTGCTGATCGGGTCGCACGCTCCAAATCAAAAGCCTTACTATGATGAATGCCGGAGTATTGCTGCATCCAACATTACATTTATCAATCATATACCACAACATGAACTATTAGCCTACTACGAGCAGGCAAAAGTTCATATACTTCCCAGTTGGTTTGAAACCACAGGTTTAAGCTCAATAGAAGGGGCCGTAATGGGCTGCAATATTGTGATAACCGATAAAGGCGACGCAAAGGAATATTTTGGGCACCACGCATTTTATTGCAATCCCGGGAAGCCTGAAAGCATATTCGAAGCAGTTAAAAAGGCAAGTGAAAGTCCGTACGACGAGAACTTGTACAACCTGATATTAAACCGGTATACCTGGGAAAAAGCCGCTACTGAAACTTTAAAAGCATATAAACAAACTATTAACTATGAAGAACTTGAGGATTGCCATATTGGGCACCAGGGGGATACCCAATTATTACGGGGGATTTGAACATATATCCGAATACGTTTCGGCGGGATTAGTGAAAAAGGGGCATTCCGTAACAGTTTACAACTCGCACAACCACCCTTATACTGCTGATACCTGGAACGGGGTAAATATTCAGCATTGCTATGATCCGGAATACCTGATAGGCACAGCAGGGCAATTTGTATATGACCTGAACTGCCTGACGGACGCCCGCAAAAGAAAGTTTGATGTGGTGCTGCTGATGGGTTATACCAGCAGTTCGGTATGGGGCAGGCTTTATCCCAAAAAGAGCGCCATCATCACTAATATGGACGGATTAGAATGGAAAAGGTCAAAATACTCCAAACCGGTACAGCAGTTTCTGAAATATGCTGAAAAACTGGCCGTAAAGCACAGCCACTTTTATATTTCTGATTCGAGGGTGATCAAGGATTATTTGGAGGACAAATACAACATTACCAGCGAGTACATCCCTTATGGTGCAGACCTGATCAGCGAAGTAGAAAAAGAACAGTTGGATACGGCATTGGCACAAAAAGAAGACTATTTCTTACTGATGGCCCGAATGGAGCCTGAAAATAATATTGAAACTATACTGGAAGGATTCAACAACAGTAATTCGCCACGGACCTTCAAAGTCTTGGGAGATACAGGCAACCGTTTCGGGCAGTATATCAGGCACCGTTTTAAAAACGATGAACGCATACAGTTCAAAGGGGCAATTTTTGATACGGCAAAGGTGCGTGTATTGCAAAATAACTCCTATCTGTATTTTCAATACACGCAC
>Ga0307517_10002445_pt1 | contig 29696 bp, 26 predicted proteins | sample 23_EM_MG_FD_194515 | JGI IMG/M metagenome (GOLD analysis project Ga0307517, IMG submission 194515) | Populus trichocarpa ectomycorrhiza microbial communities from riparian zone in the Pacific Northwest, United States - 23_EM | ecosystem: Host-associated > Plants > Roots > Unclassified | place... | reverse complement strand
CTTGAAACGTGAACTCTTTGAGGTTCCTGAGTAGTCTCCCAGATGCCTCCGGGAAGTCCCTACTCAGGAAGCTTGGGTTCGGATATATGCTCTCCCCTATGGTGGCATATACCTCGCGCATAATTAGGCAAGCTATTCCCGCTAGGGTAATAGCCTCAGCGATCTGAAAATTCTTCATACCAGTGCTAAGACTTAGTTGAAATTTGCTTTGAGAACCCTAACTTGCATTTTATATACATAATAATATTATTATGATACCTGTAAAACTTGCATAATATATTCCTGTTGCATCTGAGGGCACAATGGTATTTGAGGGTATTTTTTGAAACATAGGTGGTATATGAGACCTTTACCAATATAATTGTTATGCTTTAAGGGCAGAGGGCGGCTAAAGAAACGATTCCAGTTATGATTATTCTACTAGAAGTGAAGATGATTAAAATAATTGCGCAAAGTGACAAGCAGGGGGATTATGGTCGCATAATATGGATATGAAGGCAATGGTGGCTGATTAGTAGAGGACATGTCAGGCGAAATCTACTAATAGTGCTGTAAGCTCCTTTCTTGATTCTTATATTTTGAGTCATTATCTGTGAAAAGCCTGCGAGCATTTTATATCTGTAGACTGCCTTGGCATTCGAATTTCTGCCTCTAGATCCTCATCCATGGCCTCTGTTGCTTTGTCCGCACTCGGTCTAACACCAAAGAACCTGATGATATCCTCTCTGGTGAAACTTAAAGATATACTTGTCACTCATCCGGCGAAAAGCGTTTCAGGGCAGATATGGGGCCCTCTAGTCACATAGTTCTCAGTGTCAAGTGACATCTCAACGAGTGCTTGCAATGGGTCGTGGAACTGCAATTACTGTACCGCCGTACATTCATCCAATGCGTCAAACAAGATAAATGTAAGCTGTGAGGAGTTGGTGAGTTGTAGAGTTTTCTCAATATCACAGAGTTCCGGTTTGGGTCAACTAAGGGCCTTTTCCTGCTATTGCAAGGCCCCGGGCCCTCCATATATTCCCTGTAATCCTTTTGGCGCAAATAATCAGCTGGCTCAGTATAGAACCCGGCATATTAGTAGCACTTGTTCACAACAGGAACGCTATGGGCACAATCTATTCTATGAGAAAAATAGTGTAACGGTGCAAGGGTGGTTGCGAGGCACTCTTAGTGAGAAGTATAGAGTAGATTTGGTAGGAGTTCTGGTTCTTTATTATTTCAAAACAAGTGGGCGGTAGTGTCAAATTTATAGAAAATTGTCATCAGCAAAAAAGGTTTTACCTTATGTATATCACACTTTGATTCATGTAGTAGGTGGTATTACCAGTGTGCCCTATACATGTCATACCTCATAAGAAATTAGATATTGATTGGGACATTGGGGGCCCCTATGGGATAACTATAGTTTACTCATAATTCAGGGCCTTACCACTTGGGTCAAGCTATGCATGGTAAATGCATGGAGTATTGCACAAACAACATAATTCAGGGGTAACAGATGGGTGGTGTGGTACTGTCTGAAGTCCCACATAGTCTCTGGTAAGACTACATATCTCCATGAGTTTTTCTGGTATCGATTTGGTACCTCAGAGTTTTCCCGCAGTGGACAGGCACCCCCTGGAGTCCCCTGGGGGACTTTGTTTGTCCTAAAGCCTCTTTGTGTATGAGTACAAGAGTGCTGAGAATTTTAGCCTTTACATAAATCACGTTTTGCTCTTGCGCTTAAAGCTTTTTACAAGGTAGCTGCCACATAAGTGAGAAAGAGACGTAGAAAGGACCCAATAGAACTCAAGAAGGCTAAAATGTGACTCTGAGAGGCTCGCATAATTTGTTAGTAGTGCCGAGATTTTTAAACACACCTCCCATTCCCCAGTCCATTTGTGCACCTGAAAGGCCCCTTCCACACCAACTTTCCCACTTTGCTTCTTACTTAAGGGTAGTTAAAGGTATCCTATCAGATATCTCAGGCTATATACCTCCAATCAAGGCGGGGATACTACCGTTGGATTCCCCTAATTGAGGGCACTCATTTGAGCCGCTTAACGTCCCATTTTCACTATTTTCAAGGTCTATTCTTTACACTTTTACACTTGTGTGGAATTTTGAACCACTGACTATCTCATATGTATACTTAGGCTACAGGCATCCAATCAGCAAGTGGATATCTGGGTTAGATTCCCCTCATCCAGAGCATGCATTTGAGCTATTAAACCTCTCATTTACACCATTTCCAAGGTCTATTCTTTACACTTTTACATCTTGGTGGATTTTTGAATCTCTCTTTAGCACATATGCTTTCTTAAGCTACAGGCATTCGATTGCCAAGTGGAGACCTGGGTTGGATACCCGTCATTGAGATCATTCATTTGACTCTTTGAACATTCTATTTGCACCATTTCTAGGCCTTCTGGTATCTATTATTCATGTACTAGTATTAGTTGTAGCTTAGTTTACCCCTAGTTTAATATACAAAAAAATAAACCTAATAATATTACTATGGTATATTACTAGCCGGATTTGGTAATTGCGAACAAGACTGTGACCTGAAACATGTTTTACTAGGCTTTTCTATAGGTCAAAACCAGTGACCTAAAGCCTATTTGAAACTCCAGGAAACCTCCATGAATTTTTCCATTAGTTTTCCAGTATTTTTCCAGTATTTTTCCATTATGGATTTGGTCACCCTGGGGAAGCTGACATTACCTCAAAGTCCCCTGAGGGCTTCCTGGAGTCTCAAATGAGACTCTGTGCATTTCGCTTACCTTGTACTACTCCTGCATCTCAGCTCTTCTAAACTTGTACACCTTTCCTGGTAAATACCCAGTTTCTTGTATTATTGTTACTCCATACATCAACCAGTGTTTTATAATTTTGCCCCATATACGCCTTATACCCCATGAAGTATAGGGGTCAAATGATAACTTTTGCTAATGGTCCTCCCACATCTATGAAAGAAATATAAGGAAAGCAATGTAAGAAACATAAGTGTGAACATGTTTGTCCCTGAAATCCTGCTATGGAATAAAAACAATGTGCATGAAACTATAAGAGTATGGTGTGAATATCGTGGCCAAAGATAGTAAATAAAAGATGCATAAAATCCTGAACACTAGATAGAAAAGCACATGTTAAATCTTCAAATATTATTCAAAAAATAAACACTAAAATATTATGATATATATCTTAGCTGTAGTAATATAAGTGGTGTAGAGGTGAAGCCAAAATACAAACTAAGTAAAAGAATAAAGGGTAGTGTTATGAGAAGCACATAGGAAATAAAATGTGAGTTCAACAGCAGTCAGCTCGTTTTGGGCTACTAAGTTGAAGAAAAAGCAAGCAACAGCTATTTATTGTGCTGTAACTGTATCGTGCAATGCCTAACAGGCGAACTATCATTGCAGCTTGTCGGCAGGGCTTCACATTTTCCGCACAAAAGTAATTATTGTTACCTAATAAACAGATTTCCAATACCTTGCATGTCTGGAGCAAAACTGAACTGTCTAAATCTTATCATCTTCCACATCTCTACCCAATCAGCATCATCTGCTTAATGTCTCACTACCCATAATTGATTTTTCCATGTTGGGAAAATCGTGAAATTGCAGATATACTGGATGTTGGTACTAACCTTATTGCCATTTCTTGAGTATTTGAGGTGTGTGTGAGGAAATTGTTGTAGGGTATCTGATACTTCAGCTGTAGTGGTTAATAGATATACTTGGACACGATAATATGTTGAAATCCGTTGTATATTTCCTATGTAGATTCAACACACTACGGTGTATTCTTTTACTTAGATTGTGTTTCGGCTCCCCCTGTCCACCGCTTATATTACTACAGCTAAGATATATATTATGGTGTTTTATTGTTTATTTCAGGATAATATCTCGGGATTTAACATGTGCTTTCCAATCTGGTGTTTATGATTTTACGGTTGTTTATGCATCTCTTGTGCACTATTCTTGGTCATGATATTTCTAATAATCCCTCCACACCCTTTTGTTTTCACGCATGGTATTTGGGATTTACTTGGCTGGATTTCAGGGTCAAACATGTTTGCACTTATGTTTCTTACATTGTTTTCCCTATATTAGTCTTGCGCATATGGATGCGCACGTTTCTATAAATAAGCTGCTCCCGCCCACCTGGTTTAGAAGAATTAAGAACTGGAACTCCTACCTATCCCTTCTTCACTCCTCGCTAAGCGTGCCTCACAGCCCCCCTCGTACTTGCGAAGTATTATCCACATAGAATGGATTGTGCCACATTCACATTTTGAACAGGTTATGAGCCCGGCGGTCTCCTTACTCTATAAGAAATGTGCTCACACGCTTCCACGCAACAGCAATGAACTATGATCGTATACCTACCTCTACCTTAGCAACCGTTGTTGTGGGAATGGAAATTCTCGGCATTCGGCTTGGCGCAACCCCTTTTCCTCACCCAAAAAGGACACATTCCTCCCGTTGCAAAGCAACTTCCTTTCTCCCCCCAACAACCACGCTTAGTCTGTGTAGTAGTGGACACCTCGTGCTGCGTACTTTTGCACTTAACTTCACTTTGCTTCGAGCGAGGAGGAGGCTAGCTTTGAGAGCGCATGCTGCAATTGGAACGGCTAAAGGTGTTCACAAAATACTAGAAGGCTGAGAGAAGTGCTGAGACAGGTCCCTATCGTTTTTTCCAGGATTTTTCACCGCTCAATACCACCAAAATGGCTGAACCAGCAGCTAGCAGACAACTTTGTAACTCAGCGTCAGAAACTGAAGATACTATTAGGGTGGCTTCTCGTCCCGCTACGTGTTCTACCACTACTGCTGGTGAATCCTCTTATCGTCCGGCTCGCTCTGGTTCCAAACGACCAGCCAAATCGCCCGAAAACTCACCTCCACCTCCAGCCAGTAAAAAAACATCTACTCCGGCCACCGACAAACACATTCAAAGTTCCAAGAACTTGGTCGCTCCCAACTACAAACTAAGCTCCATCCCAAACCTTACCGGAAGCGAAAACTACAGTGCTTGGAGAGACATTTCTCAATAGGTTCTTGAACTTTTTAACTGTTGGAATATTGTGTTAGGTGAAGAAACGATTGACGATTACGCCGAAGACAACAATGATAACTTTATCAATCTCTACCAGTATGCCGCGACATACATCATCCAAACCGTAAAGTCTCAATGGCTCATCCTCCTCACTACCCATAAAACCCCTCCTAAAATATGGACCGCTCTCAAGGAAAGATTTGCTAGAGAAAACACTTCATCTTTGTTTGACCACCTCAATTCAGTTTTCGATACCAAGTACGATACATTGGATCTTCTTTCCGATCATATCAATAAGTACGATACCGTATGGAATCGATTATATCTACGGTGCTCCACCGCCTACTCCACCGACCGATACACCTTACCATTCGTTTTTCAAACAGTGTTAGAGTCACCTGAGGCTAAAGCAGCCATCCTCCTTCGTTCTCTTCCCGAATCAATGAATAATATCGTTGATAACCTCCAAACTAAGGAGGAGCTTACCTATGATCACGTCTACAATAAACGGATAGACTGGAAAATCTCTGCCACTGTTAACACCGCGGATAACAAAGCGTATAAAACCGCTGATATTAAAGGAAAAGGAAAGGAACCACGAAGAAAACCCTCCAGTAAGAGACTAACGACCCTACACAAGGAATGCTCCTGCTGCAAAAAGCACTACCTAACTGCTCGCAGCGATGGCTATACCGGGAATGAGTGTGTAAACCTCAAGGCCACCAATCTGAAGAATAAAGAAAAGAGGACCGTTAACACAGCAAAGATCGGAAAGGAAGAAACTCTTGAACCGGTCAGTACCCTATCCTCCGTCCGAACCACTACCAAAATCTCCTCCTATTCCGGATGGGTTATAGATACAGGCGCAAGCTCACACATGACAAACATCTTAGACCTTTTTATAAACTTCGAGACCGTGAAAGGCACCGTTAGGTTAGGCGATAACTCTATCATAGTGACATGCGGCTGTGGAAAAGTAGTAATGTTGGCCAAAACATATATTGGTCATGTTTCTTCTCTATACCTTGAACATTTACTTTGGGTTCCTAGTTTGGGTTCTTGCAGTTTGTTGTCCTGGCCGGCAATTGTTTCTTTGGGGAAGGGATTTTCTTTGGCTAGTTCCGGAAAGGATATGTATGTTTTTAGGGAAAATAAAACAGAGGTTATCTGGTGAAAGCTTGACGGACAAGATTATGGTGTGCAAGAAGAGAAAGAGTCAGCAAGGAAGATGACTTACCAACAGTGGTACGAACCACTGGAACATCCCTCACCTGACTATCTCAAAAGCAACAACTACTCTGACGCTACCAACCTCCCCAAAGTTCCGAAAGACTGGCAATGCGAAATATGCATCACTTCCAAAAGCACACAGAGAAAGCCTACAACAATTACCGATATACGCTCAGATACACTGTTCGAATTAATTCACTCCGACCTTAGTGGAAAATTCTCCACAACCTCCTTCTGCAAATCCAACTATTATATTACCTTCATAGATGACTGCACAAGATACGCTTGGATATATCCCATCCATGCCAAATCTGACACAGTCACAGTGTTCACCAGTTTCATCTATGCTCGCTACACTCAAGATAACGCCATAATCAAAAGATTCAGAACAAACGGAGGAGAATACGTCAATGCTGCCATGTTAACATTGTTAGACAAGGAAGGCATAGTACTCGACCTCTCTCCCGCTTACTCACATGAATCAAATGGTGTTGCCGAACTGTCCAATTGAACAATTATCACAGCAGCTCGCTCTTTGTTGACTGGCTTACGGTTAGCTTTATAGGCCGAAGCTATTGCAACTGCTGTCTACCTTCGAAACAGACTCCTTAACCAATCCATAGGAAAATCGACCCCATACGAATCTCTCTATAACAAGAAACCGTCAATCTACCCTCTCTGCCCATACGGGACAAGATGCTTCGTTGATCTACCCGAGGAGAAACCTGAACCTGGAACGAAACTAATGCCCTGGGCGATCGAAGGTTATCATATCGGTTATACCTCTTCTGATAAAATATATAGGATATACATCCCTTCGCAGGATAAAGTCATCGAAACTCAACAAATCCATTGGACAACCAAGAAGATAACACCTCTTGGAAATACTACTATGGAACCGTTACTTGCCGAGGAAACTTATGCTACTGTCTACCCCCTATCCCATTCATTACCTACCATTAAGGTTGAAAAGGAAACAGCCCATGACCAGAACAGACAAATTAACCCACCAACATCTAAGGATGTTACTTTACCACAAAACAAATGTTCAGAAACACCCGAGCATCCAGCTACCCCACTCCCGGCTTGGCCTGAGGAACAACGACAGGACATGCCACCAGCACCTGTTGACCCTACTGTGGAAATACCTGGACCATCTCAGCCTTCTAGAAGAATCTCAATACAATCGTCGATCAGCTACATAAAGCAACTTGGACACCGAGTACAACATGCTAGTAGTGAGATACCGGACAAGTACCCCACCACCTATCGCCAATCTCTAAATCGCTCGCTTAAGAGAGAATAGATCTTGGGCATGAATGATGAGATTATTGCACTAAAGAAAAATAAAACCTTTGACATTGTCAATAAACCAATAGCACGCAATATTGTCGCAAGTAAGTGGGCATTCAAAACCAAACAGAATGCTGACAGTACATTGGAAACATTTCGAGCAAGAGCCGTGGGGCTCAAGGACTTTCTCAAGCTCCTGGCTTCGACTTTGAAGACACCTTTGCTTCGGTTATTTGGTATGAGTCACTCAGACTACTCATTGCGATATGCGCCAGAAACAAATAGCGACCGCGACAGTTCGACATCAAATCTGCCTTCCTTTATGGTAAATTGATAGAAGAAGTTTACATGAGACCGCCACCAGGGTTCAGTGATGGAGACAAAGTATGGAAACTTAAATGATGCATATATGGACTTAAGCTATCTGCGAACGAATGATATGCTCTCTTTGCTAAATTCTTGACCTGCAAAGATTTTACTCCATCACACCAAGACCCCTGCATGTTTATCCACAACAAGTTCGAATGCTACATATCGCTGTACGTGGACGACATTGCAATATATTTGGCTGATACCCCCCACCTGAATACCGTCACCAAAGACCTGAAAACGGCATTTAAGATCTCGGATCTCGGTCAAGCCTCATTTCTAGTCGGCCTACATATTACATATAGATCAGACGGTATTGCTCTTACCCAGGAACGATACATCGGTACTATCCTCTCTTGATTTGGAATACACAATTCGAACACGGTATCCATTCCCTTACCAAATGGCATTACACTTATGAAAAGGATTACGCAACAACCAAAAGAGCAAGTTACCACATACCAATCAATGATAGGTTCCCTCATGTACCTCTTTACCGGCACAAGACTCGATCTAGCGTATACCATTTCAGTTCTCACACAATTTTCTTCTTACCCTACCGACAAACATATAAAGACTACTAAACACGTCTTTAGATATGTTAACGGAACACGAAACCTTGGCCTATTTTACCCGTACACAACAACCAACGCTATCGATGTTTATGTTGACGCTGACTTTGCTTGCTATCACGGTACCAGAACATCCACCTCCGGTTACATTGTTCTATTCAATAACGGTTCTGTCTCAAGGCTTTCAAAGAAACACGCCTCCGTCGTCAAATCAACAACTGAAGCAGAATTTGTTGCTCTGTCCTACAGCACCCGCCACATCCGATGGCTTCTGAAAGGCCTTGCCCACCTTCGCCTCCTTCATGTTCCGATCACTATTCGCGCCGATAATACCAGTGCCAATTTGTTAGTGGTCAATAGGCTTCGTTACGGGCCCCGTTTTCGAGGAGCGGGGACAAAATAACATAGGTTATTCTCATTAAGTGGTCGAAAAAATCATCCAAATGGGACAAAAACTGACTGAGATAGAGCTCTTTGAAGTTAGACATCTTCACAGAGCTCTATCTCACTCAGTTTTGGTCCGATTTGGACGATTCTTTTTTTAATATGCAGTTAATAACCTGCTCTTGGCGCCCCGTTTGTCAGAAACGGGGCCCCGTAACGAACACTAGTGGTCAACCCTCAGATTAATGTTCGAACAAAGCATATCGGCGTTGACTTTTTTATCACGCGCAAAGCTTTAGAAGACAACTTGTTCGTTCTCTTGAAGGTTGAATCAGATCACAATCTTGCTGATATATGCACCAAAACCTTGACGAAACCCACACATTAGCGAATGGTTGCTTTATTGGGCTGTAGATAATGTGGGGAAGTGTTGAAATTCTTTGTATATTTCCTATGTATATTCAACACACTACCATGTATTCTTTTACTTAGTTTGTGTTTTAGCTCCAGCTGTCCACCGCTTACATTACTACAGCTAAGATATATATTATGGTGTTTTATTGTTTATTTCAGGATAATATCTCGGGATTTAACATGTGCTTTCCAATCTCGTGTTTTGGATTTTACGGTTGTTTATGCATCTCTTATGCACCATTCTTGGTCATGATATTTCAAATAATCGCTCCACTCCCTTTTGTTTTCACGCATGGTATTTGGGATTTACGTGGCTGGCTTTCAGGGTGAAACATGTTCGCACTTATGTTTCTTACATTGTTTTCCCTATATTTCTCTTGCGCATATGGATGCGCACGTTTCTATAAATAAGCTGCTACCGCCCACCTGGTTTAGAAGAATTAAGAACTGGAACTCCTACCAATCCCTTCCTTACTTCTCGCTAAGCGTATCTTGCAACCCCCTTTGTACTTGCGAAGTATTATCCACATAGAATAGATTGTACTGCATTCACATTTTGAACATAATAGTAGCGGGTTTTTCTGATATACTGGGGTGGCTTTTCTTGTTGCTTGTTGGGTAGCACTTGGGTACTTCCATGTCGGTAATGTATTCAGAATTAGGTATTATTAAGATTTTAGACCTGTTTACCACAATCAAATATCACTAGCGAGAGCGACTCGTATCTCCATGCCCACAATAGGCATCTCTGTTGACACAGGGCACATTGGCCAAGAAAAGGTATAGTGTGAGCGCTGTTTGAAAAAGTGATGAAACGTTCCAGTAGCCGTTAAGGCCACATACTAAAACAACCCCTCAATGAACTACTAGATTGGATATTTTGTGAACTGCATTGGACTTGTATTAATTATTCTTAGAAACTAAGTGTTCTGTCTTGTAAGAATACTGAATACAACCAGTTTAAATTAATATAAAAAACAGAATGAGAAAGCAAAGAAGCCTGTCTAAGGCCACAAGAGGGGCCATCATTATCGAACTATATAAATACAATACAATGGGTTTTGTAGAAAGGGGATTTGTTTTAAATATTCCACAAGACACTATAGGCATGACCTATAAGTACATAGCAGTAAGGAAAACAATATTGGATTGGTAAGAAGATATTAAAACTAATTATTAAATAACAAGATGCTTGTGAGCATATCAGCAAAAGTGGATATGGCGACTAATACACTAGCATTCTATCCAGCCACTAGCGATCTATTTCTGTGTCCCATGCGTTCTTTGTGTTCTGACTTCTATTGCAATATCCCTAACCTTAAGTGGTTGAGTGGGTGAAAACTATTTTTGCTGATATCAAGATTATCATAAAGCATGTAGTTATGATTAGAATTGGAACCAGCATTAGGAGTTTCAGGTTTGTAGTGTTGGTATCTTGTGTAATCTCTGGGTTGATGGCTTTTGACATTGGCTGCTAATTAGTAGGTAGGCACCTCGCATTTGGGTCAGGGGTTTGTCTATAACCCATGAACTGCTACATTTTCCATATAGCCTCCAATATATGCGGAGAAAATTTGGAAGCTTGGTCGAACTTTGCCATCAGCACAGTCGATCAGGATAGTGGCATGCGCCACGTGCTCTATGGGTCTAAAGATGAGTTGGAATATATCTTGTAGGGTATAAGGGTTAATGTTCCTCTAATATTGGTGGGCCTTAGAGAACTTGGAGAATTTGGGGAACGAAGCAATCAGGCGAGAAGCAGAACAACCATGAATCACAGGCTAGTATACTGGGCTAATGGAAGATTTCTGATTGTAGAATAGATAGTGAATAATTTCTTATCAAGCCAGAAGTGGGTGAGGTTAGTCTGATCTCATATCTCAATTATTGGAACAATGATATTATCTGCCAGAAGCATCTCCTATAACCACTGAGCTAAGGTCTGCCAGAGGAGGGGGGACAGGGAGGCTCTACTTGCACGTACTACCACCGATCCAGCATATCCATTTCTACATATTTTCTTTGTCCGTTGGGTCATATTCATGCCCTGGCGTGTAGACCAAGTAGTCTCAGTATGTGATCTGGTGAACGAGATAGGTGATACAACGTAGTACGTTGCTGTAAAAAGGAATAGCAAAGTTCTCTGGCCATCAGTAACTCGCACTTTGACTCATTTCCAATATTAACTGTATAGATCGAGTAACTGGAGGTAGTTCTCCAGCCTCTGCATACAGTTATACACCACAGATTCAGCATTTCCTAGGCCACTCATAATGTATTCATTGATTGATAATTTGGATACTTTTCTTGCAATGAATAAGAGAGATTTATTAATTAGTGATTTGGACACTTTTCTTGCAATGAACTAGGATACGTGTTTGAAAACTTGCTTGCTATTGAATTGTGCTCATGGGGCCTTGCACAGGTTACCGTGTTTGTCCTCAAACCTGTGAACATCACTGAGTGCTTCTTGGGCACGTTTATAATATATTTGGTTGCCAATAGAGGGAGAGGAAGCATTGTCGATTACTTCAATATCAGACTTAGATGCAAGGGGTCAATAACAGGAGTTCCGCTCCCATTGATTTGTGCCTGGATCAGATTTATTATTGGAATCTTGGCCTTGGCGCATATCTTAGTTATGGAACACTTCTGTTTCCATATTTTTGAGAAGATTCTTACATGATAAATATTGTATAGTAGAGGCGAGAATAATGTTCACACCTGAATGGGTAGTTCGCAAGTGCTTCCCATATGCATCAGAACTGCTGTATTTTCCACAGCAGAATGGACATTTGCTAGGCATTGTGGACTTTGCTCAATTCATCCTGTGGGCTCGAGGTAGATTCAATGGTAGGGCTATGTGGAGTGTTGACTACAACGCGTGTGGATTACATGTGGGCCTATATCATGATCTAGTTATTGATAGATTTAGTGTAGGCATCATATACCATCAGGTATGATTTCTTTGAACTTTTAAGATGACAAAGATTATTTTCCTGCACAAATACGCTTATCATGATTCATTTATTAAAGTTGAATCAGACAATGGCAGAGACCTGGCATACAGTATCAGATTTGCATTCACTTATCAAATCATGACATGCAATAATTCTTTTAAACAACATAGAGGATGTAGGAGTTTGATATATAAAGTGAATTAACATCATACTAGAAGAGCTTCATACCAAGATTCATCTCACACTCAGAACCTTGACAAGAGCCACAGTTATCACATCATATAACAGGTTGATTCCTGTCTCATGAAATTACAATAGAACTGGTGATAGACCAGCTAGCGCTAGTGCTAAGGGCGGCTTCAACCAACTAGTAGCTAAAGAGATAATAGTTGAAGAGCAAATTGGATGCAGGGATCTCTGTTCAACGAAGTGTTTTCTTAGACTGAAGGTGTGTCGAACTCAGCTGTCTCCTGCTAGCCAGGAGACTGTTTTACATAAATAAATCAAGAGCAATAGCCTTCCTGCAATCACGATCATTACCAGTAGCTACGCAGATACCTGAATCTAGTGTGTGTTACAATAAAGGGCGGGGCGGGTTTTCACGCACCAGACTCTGCTCTTACACGGGACCTGGGTGGGTATTTTCCTGGGAACTTGAATCACCACCCCGCCCTTGGCCCACCCGCACTCATTCCCTGGATGGGCCCCTTTTGTTACCACCTATTTTTAATGGGGACCCGTCTGGGGTATGGGTGGGATGGGAGCCTGAGCGGGGACAAGGGCACGGCATGCCAAAAAAGACACCCCGCCTCAGGCCATTGAGTGGGGCGGGACGGGGAAAAGGGCTGTGAGCACGCATTTTTTGGGGCCCGGTCCGCCCCGTAATTCACTCTACCAGAATCCTGTAATCCTGCAAGAACAAAGAGTCATGGCTCAGCCTCCATCAGAGTTGCATGACCATTCAATACCCGGAATTGTAAATATAAACTTTAACCAAACTACATATAGCATACTATAGTATAGTAACATATCTGACTCCGAGACTGTGGCGGAGCTGCAACCAAATCAAATAATCCAAATATATATCAAACTAAACATAGGACATCCTACACTGCCCCTGCTGCTGTCTACCGTTACTGGAATATGTACACATGTTACAAGTTGTGACAGAGACAGGGAACCTTACAAAATCTCACGGTTCCCTGATGAGATACGTGTTGGGATAACTTTGGTGTTCTTTCTTTTGTTACATGGTTGCTATGAGGGATTTCCTTTGTAAGGTTTACGACAAATTGTATTGTTTCCTTGGTTACGCGGATATGCGACTCATACTGGGGTATGAGTCGGGCGGCAAAAGGCTGTGTTAGGATTTCCTTTTATATAAGGGAGGCGTCGCCCCCTATTTCCTTGATTCTTTACGCTACCTGGTATTTCTTTCACGACTCTTGTACTTCAGAATATAACGTCTTCTATTCTGATATCCAAGTTCCATGCCAAGAACCCACGAACCCTGACCCTGATCTATCGTTACACGATCAGCCTATACCTGAGATTGTCATCTCCGAACCCTCACGCTAAACGAGTGTTATCGTTTAGGACCTTCCTGTCGTTGTGTGTCTTGGACTAACGTCCAGTGCCAAGACCCCATTACACAAAACACAGACCCCCCCGGGGAGTTGAGGTAGGTAGGATGGAGAGAATAGTTGAGGGCCAGCATATTTTAATTTGCCGGAAGCTGTGTAATGAACTCTACCTATCAGCTATGGCTTTTAGCAATGTGTTCTAGCTTCAACCTTGATCTTGACTCTGCTACCCATTTTTTGAAATTTGCCTTCTTAAGTGCCCTGTCAACTATTTAGATATTAATTAAGCTAATCACACGATATCACTCTTGCATACCAATATCCAATCATGTTGTAATTGTGTCTCAATTTGTGAATGTGGAATGGTAAAGACTTTGCACATCTTTTGCTTACTGTATGATTCTTACTTATTATCCAAAGAGAGGTGCCAAAAGGCCAAACATATATAGGGAATGTAAGTAACCTCATCCGTCATGAAAAGTAATCAGTTTCCTGTCTTAAGCCCCGAACGCATCATAAGTACCAGCTGAGTGTGCGCCTCCAAACATGCAGAGTGCAATGAAGCCTAGCTGATACAAAAATAGCTACACAGTAATCAAGACCCAACTGATGATGGCTTACTACAACAAAAGATGCAACCCCATCGAGCGCAATCATATATGAAAGAAACACTTTAGATAAAGCCGTTCTTTGAGGGCAATGGAAGACTCAGACAATTATCAGAAATTCAACAAATGACATACCTGGCAAATATACATAACTGAAGTTCCCTCTATTCATCTTCTGGTTGCCTTTGGTAGCATGGATAATGTATGGCCTTTTTGGTAACTGAGAACATGGGGGTGACCAGAGTCAGGTGAATTGTCAAGAAATTAGTGTTTGGTGGTGCAAATGAAAAATCTGTTGATCGGGAACCCTGGGTGACCAATCAGGTAGGCAACCTGCATGATTTTCCCCCCGTAGTAGAAGCATGCAATAATCATTCCTTTGTCCACATCGGTCATCTCCTTGCTGGCCGCTTTGGGATTGTTTTTTTTTTGGAGTGGCATGTTTTTGCTTTCTGGAACGCTTAACCATGTTGTAAATAAATAAAAAGGAAAGGTAGGACAGGAACTGGTTTGATAGTATATACGAAAAAACACGATCACGAAGGTTGGGATATTGTACTTCAGTGGTTTAGCGAGGCTGGATGACTAATCTCAAACACTTTCACGAAGACCTTTGCCGAGTGACTGTATGTTGTGATAACAACCATAATTTTCAAAGTGCGAACAATAATAAATTCCTATGTTATGATAGCATGGTATCATATCGGCGATAATCAAAATCCTGGATAGTGGAGTGTGGCTGCGCTGGGGGGGAGAAACAGTATCTTTGTGCGTATACGGTACTACAAGTAGGGTACAAGGGTAAGTCTGGCGCGGTGCCATGAAAAGTCGAGGTTTATTTCCTATTCTAGCAGTGCGCCCGACTTTATTCCCCCCTAACAAAAAACGCCACATAACGGGTTCGTATGGGGGAAAACCCAAATTACTGTATATGGGGCGCGCCCGACTTTAGGTACCCCTCGAGTACAAGACAAGAGTATTGGACATCTTCGCCTCAGAGGGGTGATGTAGCTCCTCGGAAATTTTGCGAAAACTAGTTGGTGGTCACCGGGTACTAAGTAACTCGCTTACTCCAAGGATGGACTGGGGCATTACTCTAGTAGACAGCTTCTTAGAGGAGCGCCCCTCTCTCACAAAATCAAACATACCCCTTCAACTTTATTTGGTTTGGGGCATGCCGTGTGCATCTATTGGATAGCAAGGTAGCATTGTGTAACACAAATGCGGCAAAAGATGTGTTGGTGTGTTGTTCTATCTCTACCTCCCCAAGTCCATCGACTGCAATACCGGTATCATACCTCGATAACCTACCTAACCTTCCTGAGAACGCATTCAACGAGACAGCCGATACATTTGAGGAGATGAATCCGGTTGCGCACCAAAGCCCCGCGATCTCAATAACCAGCAACTGTGGTAATATCACGGACAGTTTTAAAAATGTGTCGAATAAGTATGATATATCAATAGCCGATGAGAAGAGTGCGGTTCTGAAATGGCTATCACCCCTCGAACCTCGCGAAAGACATCAGACTATAGGCATGGATCGGATGCCAGGGGTGGGCGACTGGCTTCTTCTTACAAACGAGTTTACTCGGTGGAACCAAGGGGCTGACGCGGGTGCCAAGCATGTCTTATTTTGTTATGGCGATCCCGGTGTTGGAAAGACTTATCTTAGGTATGGGTGGCAGCTACCCTTAAATAGTATGGACGAAGCTAAACAGTAGCAATAACAGCTCCCTTGTGATCGATACACTATGTGATCAGGCCGATGCGAGCAATATTGCTGTAGCATGTGTGTACTGCGACTTCAACGCTCGGGAACAATCGGCGACGGCGTTATTTGGAGCACTGTTAAAGCAAGTTGTCAGCGCACTAGAGCCTATCCCGGATCAAGTACAGAAGGCCTTTGGTGATTCGAAGAGAGGGGTGGGCGGTCGCCGACTCCTGCTGCCTGATATTCTCAAGATGCTATCCAAGTCATTGTCATGTTTGCGGAGGGTATTCATCTGCATAGATGCATTGGATGAGTTTCCCGCGAAGCACCGGCCAGAACTTTGGGAATCCTTGCAGCAGATAATCCTCAAGTGTACGAACACCCGGCTATTCCTTACCGGGAGGCTTCACATACGAGGCGAGGTGCAAAAATATTTCCCTGGCAGTGCCAATATGTTGCGGATTAGTTCTGGGGCTCGTGATATTAGATTATATCTTGAGATGAAGCTGAGGAGAGAGTTTGAACTGGATGCAATGGACAAGGAATTGGAAGCCGATATTCTAAGAATTATCCCGGAGGTGGTCTCGGGGACGTATGTGTTCTCTCAAGATGATGAATTGTAGGGGTAGAACTAACCATGATCTTTAGATTCCTCCTTGCCTCTCTCAATATGGATGCAGTCCTTGCAGAGGTGACCATTCACCAGAGGAGACGAGCACTTCATAGGATCACCAAGGGCCTTGGTTTACAAGATGCATATGACACGACATTGGGTCGGATAAAACAGCAGGGTGGAAGCAAATCAAAGCTTGGAATGGAAGCGCTCATGTGGATATCTCACTCTAAGCGCCCCTTGGAATCAGAAGAGTTATGCCGTGCCCTAGGGGTAGAATTGAGGACGGAAGATTTTAGCATCCAGAACGTACCCTCAATAAGGACCGTACTAGGTTACACCTTAGGACTTGTTACTATTGACGAACAGACATCAAACCCCCGGCTCCTGCATTTCACACTTCAGGAGTATCTAGGACAACATCCCACGCTATTTGTAACGGCGCACTCGATGATGGCCGAAATCTGCCTCACTTATCTGAACAGTCAGTCAGTTCGGACCCTGCCCCTTGATCACTATGAGGCCCCGAAGACAACACCGTTTCTTGAATATGCTACATGTTACTGGGGAGCCCACGCGGCCGGGGGAGTGACAGAGCCAGTGAAATCTCTAGCGCTGCCACTCCTTAACGGATACGAGAACCATGTATCAGCTGCTGTTCTGTGGAGAAGCAAGATACGTGAGTGGTGGTGGTTAGAGGAGGATGTTCAGGGAATTACTGGACTCCACGCCATCGCATTTTGGGGGATTGCAGAAATTGGGGTAGCTGTGCTGGGGGTGAAGGGACGTCAAGTGAATAGGCGTGATTCTCGGGGCTGGACACCATTAATGTGGGCTGTTAAATACAAAAATAGAAGGATGGTGGAGCTATTTCTAGAGCAGGAGGATATCGAACTCGAAACAGGAATTACAGATGGTCGCAAAGTACTCTCGTTTGCTGCCGGGCTGGGCAATGAAGATGCAGTGAGGCTGCTTCTAGATCGCGGGGATGTCAATCCCAATTCAACGGACAGCAATGGCCGAACACCCCTATCATTCGCTGCCGCGGAAGGACAGGAAGGTGTAGTGAAGCTACTTCTAGAACGGGTGGATGTTAGCCCCGATTCACCCGACCGCTGTAGTCAAACACCTCTATCGTTCGCAGCCACGAGTGGAAGGAAAGGCGTAGTGAAGCTACTTCTGGAACGGGGCGATGTCGATCCCAATTCACGAGATGACAAGGGCCGAACACCCCTATCGTTCGTTGCCGAGCAGGGACTGAAAGATGTAGTAAAGCTACTTCTCGAGCGAGGGGATGTCAAACCCGATTTACCAGATAGCAATGGCCGAACATCCCTATCATTCGCTGCCGAGAGGGGACAGGAAGATGTAGTAAAGCTACTTCTCGAGCGAGGGGATGTCGATCCCAATTCACCAGATAGCAACGGCCGAACACCCCTATCGTTCGCTGCCGAGAGGGAACTGGAAAATGTAGTAAAGCTACTTCTCGAGCGGGGTGATGTCGATCCCGATTCATCCGATAATAATGGTCGAACACCCTTATCATTTGCCGCCGGGAAACTTCGGTTGCCCAACGAGGCCAGGAGTATATTCTCCGGTCCTGGGAGACATGAAAGCGTAATCAAACAACTTCTGACACGGGGAGATGTCGATCCCAATTCACCAGATGGCAATGGTCAAACACCCCTATCGTTCGCTGCCGAGAGGGGACATGAAGATGTAGTAAAGCTACTTCTCGAGCGAGGGGATGTCGATCCCAATTCACCAGATAGCGATGGCCGGACACCCCTATCATTTGCTGCGGAGAACCTTCCGTACCCCGATGGGATCGAGGACCGATTCGCGTATTATCTGGAACAGGAAAACGTAATGAAACTACTTCTAGAACGGGATGATGTCGATCCCAATTCACCAGATAGGAATGGTCGAACACCCCTATCGTTCGCTGCCCAGAAGGGACAGGAAGATGTAGTAAAGCTACTTCTCGAGCGAGGGGATGTCGATCCCAATTTACCAGATAAGAATGGCCGAACACCCCTATCATTTGCTGCTGAGAACCTTCCGTACCCCGGTGGGATGGAGGGCAAACTCTCTTATGCTATGCAACAGGAAAACGTAATCAAACTACTTCTAGAACGGGACGATGTCGATCCCAATTCACCGGATGGGAATGGTCGAACACCCCTATCGTTCGCTGCCGAGAGGGGACAGGGAAATATAGTAAAGCTACTTCTCGACCGAGAGGATGTCGATCTCAATTCACTAGATAGCAATGGCCGAACACCCCTATTGTTCGCTGCCGAGAGGGGACGGGGAGATCTAGTAATGCTACTTCTCGAGCGAGGGGATGTCGATCTCAATTCGCCAGATAGCAATGGCCGAACACCCCTATCGTTCGCTGCCGAGCGGGGGTGGGGGGATGCAGTAAAGCTACTTCTAGAGCGGAGGGATGTCAATCCCAATTCACCAGATAGCGATGGCCGAACACCCCTATCGTTCGCTGTCGAGTGGGGGTGGGAGGATGCAGTAAAGCTACTTCTGGAGCGGAAAGATGTCGATCCCAATTCACCAGATAGCAATGGCCGAACATCCATATCGTTCGCGGCCCAGAGGGGTCAGGAAGATGTAGTAAAGCTACTTCTCGAGCGAGGGGATGTCAAACCCGATTCATCAGATGGCAATGGCCGAACTCCCCTATCATTCGCTGCCGAGAGTGGACAGGAAGATGTAGTAAAGCTACTTCTCGAGCGAGGGGATGTCGATCCCAATTCACCAGATAGCAATGGCCGAACATCCCTATCGCTCGCTGCCGAGAGGGGACAGGAAGATGTAGTAAAGCTACTTCTCGAGCGAGGGGATGTCAAACCCGATTCACCAGATAGCAATGGCCGAACACCCCTATCATTCGCTGTCGAGTGGGGGTGGGAGGACGCAGTAAAGCTACTTCTTGAGAGGGGGGATGTCGATCCCGATTCACCAGATAGCAACGGCCGAACACCCCTATCGTTCGCCGCCGAAAGGGGAGAGGAAGACGTAGTAAAGCTACTTCTCGAGCGAGGGGATGTCGATCCCAATTCACCAGATAGCGATGGCCGAACACCCCTATCGCTCGCTACCGAGAGGGAACTGGAAAATGTAGTAAAGCTACTTGTCGAGCGGGGTGATGTCGATCCCGATTCATCCGATAATAATGGCCGAACACCCCTATCGTTCGCTACCAAGGAGGGACAGAAAGGTGAGGTCCGGCTACTCCAGGAACGGGGGGGTGTTGGAATGCCAACCTCCACAATAAATGAGAATGCTTCATTCGAGGAAGTAAGATACCCACTTACTTCAACTCAGTCCTCCGCTTTACACAGAGTAGATGATCCTCCACCTGACCCTTCAATATCTGGTTCTGTCCTATCTGGGTCTCCTCTAAGACAACTTCTACCGCTCAAACAATCCCCACCAGATCAAATGCACTCACCCCCGGCCCCACCTGCCCCCATCCCTACTCCCGGTTCTAGTCCCGTCTTTCCTTTTTTCCTCCAGACCTTAATCCTACTAATTTTCTCATTTTTCGCGCTCATGATATGCCATTGGTATGGGGATTCTCTTGAATTATTTCATGCAGTCTGCCCTGCCTCGCCGTGAATAGTACTTCAGTGTTGGTTGGATTCGTTATGTTTTATAGTTTCTTATGTACGATACTCTTCCTTTTTTCCGCTTCAATTCATCTCTTGATCGAGATTCACCTCGGATAGTATCTCTTGTGTATTTTTAATGTTGGGAGGTTATGGATGGCGCCAGTGTTCCCAGGCGTCCAGGGGCCCGGCGGGGCCCCGCGTGGTTCGCAGTCCCCCTGACAGGATGGGACGCCTAGCTGCAGTCCGTCCGGGGAGCACTAAGGGTAGGACGGCCGTCTTTGGGTAGGACGACGGGCCCTACAGGGTGAGACATGGGAGTAGGCAGGGGGAGTGGACGGCGGGGGACGGCCGGGGACGGCGAGAGTGATGTCTCATGATTTCGACCTGGGTGGTATAGTACTAGAGATCCAAGCGCTAGGGCTATAGTCCCTAATAGTTCGTCAGGTCCTCTCCCTCCCGGGTGTAGTCCGTCCCGCCCTCCCCCGAAGACGGACGGACTGGACTGTTGGGAACACCGGCGGGGAGGTCAATCCTAATTCACAAGATAGCAACGGTCGAACACCCCTATTATCGCGTGCAGTGTTGATAGTGCCGAATATCCCTACATCACGCTAAAATGCCAACTAAATAGTTTCGCACTTTTCTGGAAGTGGCAATCGAGTGATATCAAAAGCATTTCAGCTGAAATTACGATGACAGAACTTTTTCCATTAACAGGAGCACTAAACATAATATGAGAGTAATCTTGCCTTCGGTTGTGAGGTAAGGCACCTGTTGATTTTACTAAGCAACATCCAGAGGCTTGTGAAAACATTACACTTCTATGGGGTTCAATCAGCCAATCAAAGGAAAACGCTAATATATCTAGGGTCTCTTAGCACGATGTAGGGAAATTTGGTACTATCACCACTGCAGGGGATATGCTACCATGAAGTAGTGAGAGCGTATAATGAGGCTAGTATCTGATTCAAGCACAGCAGATTCCGGGTACAGACGTGGATCAAGGAAGATCAATTGCATATAGCAGAGAAAAAGGGAGTAATAAAGAACTTAATCAAGACAGAGAAAAAAGAGGCAAAAGCTGGAATAACAGACAACGGTGGGCGGAGAACAGGAAATGACAGCGAGAGACAAAGAGCAATAGTGAAAAGAAAACAAATAAAGGGAAGAAAAAGCTACCTTATATCGATTTCACCCATAAACCATCCTCTCCGGCATACGTCTGAATGCATGCGCAATAATTCACTAGCCACCTTAGGAATGAACATGAGCAGATCAGGAACGAGGTTAGCTTGATGATGATGTTGTGAAGTACATTGGCATACAGCCCCTTGATGAGATTATGAATGAGCCGGACCCTCATAATCTGGCCAAGCATAGTTGACCATGCTCAATCAGACTCATGTATGCTACATCATCATCAATTACTTCTATATATATTTGTGTCAGTAATCAGCTAGTGTTATTCCTTAATAAATTCCCCATTTCCCCTGCATACTCAATACACTGTTATTCACACAACACTACCCTGCTGCCTGTTGTACCTGCATCATTACAACTTGCCTTTCTCAAAATGTTCTTACCTGTATGTGCCTTTCAGACCCCTTATTCTGTGGTTGAAATGCAATCAGACATTCTGAGGGAAACAAATTGAGCAAATGACACAAGACACAAGTGAGGTTAGGATGTGATAATATTTAAGAGCTTAGCAATAAGCCAACATTGAGGCAGCAATTATGTAAAGAGTATCTTTGTCAAATTTGGCAAAAATTGGATAATACAAAATGGAGTGGGGGGGGGCCTCCAGAAGTTTCGTGATGAAAGTGACTAACTTAGCAAGTTGTGATTCAAGAAGTTTGCGTCCAATAGGATTCAACTTATAACATGATATATAGGACGTTTGAGCTTCAGCCAGCTTACAGATACATCCTTTCAGTGTACACGCAGACCAAGTATTGTAAAGCCTCGAATCCCCTCACCCTCTCGGCAAATGATTGGTTTATCTTAATATTATTGGAGAAAATAGGATTGGATCTAAAACTTGACACAAGCTGTATTTGAGTATTCAATCAAAACTATGTCTGACTACTGACCATCAGGCTGGTCCCAGCTAGTAGCTTAAGAGAGATGATAGATAGAAGAATAAGCAAACCAAAACTGGCGATAGTGATAATATCAGAAATAGAACTTGCAATGAGGGATTCATTGGCCATGGCTAGGGATGTAAAGGAAACAATCAGTCAGCTACTAGCTAATACAGTTAGGCTTTTCATTCTTAATAAAGCATGACTAAGAATTGGGGAGCATGAGAAGCAAGAGCTTGAGAAATAATGAAGTGAAGAGGAAATGATTATAAGGCAGATAATTAGGTAGTTGGCGGTATGGGAGGGGTGGGGGATACGCAGATCATAGGATGGGTACGTCGGCAAAAAGGTGGCCTGCGTCAGATGCGGTAGTGTTGCGTTCTGACTCTCCTAGCCGGGACTCTGCGTCGTGTCCGTCCTGTGGGTCCTGTACCCATGTGTCCCATCTGGTTGGGTCTGGTGTGTTGAGAGACCCTGGCCTACACTGGGTTCCGTCTGGACACATGCAACTAAGCAACCCTGCCTCCCATGCATTCTGACTTAAACCTCAATACCATCGCATATCAGGATTTACCACTACCCCAGATTCTTCTTTCAGCCTTCTTTGTCTTCCAGCCCGGATGTGAGCAAGGAGTATTTCTTGGCAAAGAAAATATAGTTAGTGCTGGCGCCTGGTGAGAAAGCCATTATACCCTTAATCATAAATTTGCCCTAAAGATCCCAAGTCTCACTGGCACTGGCACTCAGAGTTCTATTTTCAGAACATTATCTTTGAATGAGTGAAAATGCCAGCTCACTCCACTGGCAGTCTGAAAGTGAGTGATGGCCGTAATACTCTCAAGTCTAGCATAGTGCTTGGTGCTATCTCGGCACTTAGCCTCAAACTGGACGTAACGCGAGAGACTCTTTTCATCACAATACACAACATCCACACTCCCGGGCCACAGCTGCAACACTCCACCAGAGCCAGACAATCAATCCTAAATCCAATACTTAGAGGTTCCTGGGCTCGATGCCAGCTATCTAGCGGTTTAAGATTCATCCCCAGAGGGATATTATTCATGAAGTTACAGGGCTGAATGGGGTGGGGTACTGGTGATCCCAGAGCTCGATGGCAGATGCCTCTACAACGACCGCTTCAATCCTGAGTCTGATTGAAGGAGACTGTTGGGCTCGACGCCAGCTACGCAGCGGTATAAAGGACGTCTCTGTGGCATCAAAACCCATGAAGTCGCTGTCCCTTGTGAGAGATGTCTTTACCGTTACTCTGGCGATCCCAGAACTCGATGGCAGATTCCTCCACAAGTGTTTGACCGATTCTGGATCCGATTGCGGGGGATTGTTGTGCTCGACGCTGGCTACGCAACGGTATAGAGGACGTCTCTGTGGCATCGGAAGGCAGGAGATTCGTGACCCTTGTGGGAGTTGTCTTTATAGGTACCCTGGCGATCCCAGAGCTCGATGGCAGATTCCTCCACAGCCACATGACCGATTCTGGATCCGATTGCGGGAGGTTGTTGGGCTTGACGCTGGCTACGCAACGGTATAAGGTATGTCTCTGTCGTATGGAGACTCAGGAATCCGCTGCGTTCTGTAGAGGGTGTCATAGGTATGAAGCTGGCGATACTTTACTCGACAGCCGATTACTCCACAACCCCTGGACAGGATGTGATGCTCTTTGTGGGAGGTTGTTGGGCTCGATGTGTGCTACGCAATTGTATAAGGGACGTCCCTGTCACATCAAAGCTCAGGAATCCGCTGACCCTTGTGAGCATTGTCTTTAGAGGTACAATGGCGATCCCAGAACTCAATGGCAGATTCCGCCATAACGCTTTAACAAATCCGGAATCTGATGGCGGGAGGTGGTTGGGCTCGATGCCAGCTTCACAATGGTATAGGATCTATCCCTCCGCGATATCTATTCATGAAGTTCCAAGGCTGAATAGGGTAGGGTACTGGTGATCCCACAACTCGATGGCCGATCTCTCCACGACCAGTGCTCCGATTCTGGGTCTGATTGCGGGAGGTTGTTGGGCTCGACGCCAGCTACGCAGCGGTATAAGGCACGTCTGTGTCGCATGGGAACTCAAGAGGTCGCTGACCATTATAGTACTTGTCTTTATAGCTACATCAGTAAAAAAACCGTTTACGCCAGACGCATAGGGCCTGCGTCCGGACGGCGTGCGTCAGCCCCATTCGTTCCGTACGTCCAAAATGTCCGCCTTTGGGTCCTGTGCGTCCTGAACGTCCTGAACGTCCGGGCGTCCTAGAATTGCACCTCCTGCGCCTGGTGCCTCCCAACACCCTTGTTCCTGTCCTCACCACCCAGCGCACTTGTCACGGCCTGATTCTGTCCGAACACCCACCTTCAGTCGCTTCTCGCCCGGGGGTCTCTCGAGTAAACAGGCCAGATTCTGGGAGCCCGACAGCCTAGATTCGTCCGGGGACGCCCCATAATGCTTGCAACACCCTAGCGACACTTTACGCGGACTCCTCCCCTCGTCCGCACCCTGCCGGCGCCCTTTGCGGACTCTTACCCTCGTCCACACCCTGCCGGTCCCACTACGCAGACCCCTACCTTCGTCCGCTTTCACCCTCTCAATTTCTAGCATAGCCTGTATATAATTTTATATATTTCATTAATGGTAGTCTGCTACATCCTCGTGGCCGAGTTGAATCCGGGTACCTTGATGGGAATTGCCATCTCACGTGTCCGGCTTCAACTCGGCCGCATGCGTATAATACACAATTCTGTAGTCTAATCCACAACATATTTCACAAATCCGCCCTACTCTCACGGCCGAGTTGAATCCGGGCACCCCGGTGGCAATTGCCATCTTAAGCGTCTGGCTTCAACTCAGCCGTGTGCGTATTATACACAATTCTGTAGCCTAATCTACAACACACATCCGCCCTACTCTCACGGCCGAGTTGAATCTGGGCACCCGGGTGGCAATTGCAATCTTAAGCCTCCGGCTTCAACTCGGCCGTGTGCATATTATACACAATCCAATCGTATAGAATCATCCAATATATGTCAAGAAACCTCTGGAGATCAATCCTGGGATTTACTATCCATTGGCCCTCCCCCGTGGGAATTACATGCGCCTGTCCAATCACTGTCCCTATATCAACTATTCGCATCTCTCGACCACTACGCCGCTTCCCGACTCGTATATGTCCGCTTGCGAGATGGAATCTACCAGAGTTGATCGGATTGAGTACGTGAAGTAGTGCTAGGCGCCGGACACCAGCGGCCTCGCTGAAGACGTTTCTTATTTTGAAAAGGGCTAACAGTTGCGCCACCCCCCGCCCCCAAAGATCTTCATAACTGTCCTCTCCGCCTGCCTGGATCCATACCCAATCATTTGTGGGACCAGCGCTATGGAAAGCCTTTGTTCCGGTGCTGCAGGCTCAGTGAATCTGGAAAACGTCCCTTTCCTGAAAGTCAGCGACCGGAATTTCATAGTGCGTAAATTGCTCTACGGGAAGTAACCCCAGTTCGGTAGGGTCAGAAGACAGTGGATGGTCATCCGCTACAGTCTGCTTGGTAAAACGTAACATCTCCTCCATTATGTCCCCATAATCGATTTTGCAGGTTCTGCAGAGCTCGGTCAGCGTGCTGACGTTCTTCATCCGGCCTTTGAGAATTCTCCGAGGTGCAGCCACTGTCTCCCTCCCCGTTTCTTCTATTGCGACGACATTTTCTCCCTTTAAAAGAATGTCTGGTGTCTGTAGCCTCATTCCTAGGGCATGCTGGCGGCCATGGTGTGACAAGATCTGGCGGGCAGCTTCATTTTTGTTTGACCAGTGGTAGCCCTCTTTGATTTGATCCTTATGTGCTAGCTCACCGATCTCGGTGGAATACATTGATATGGATCCAAAACGTCGTACGTGGGAGGCAAAGTGACTAAGATAGTGCATTTTGATGAAGTTGAAGTGGTTTTCCCGGCGGATCAAATCCGCCCGCTGATCAACCCTCTGAAGTCGCTCTTGATCCGCCTGCCGACGCAGTTTGGCCGCAGAGGTACGGTGAATCTCATGAGCACGTTCATTGGCGATTAGTTCCCGTAACTCCTGATCCTGGCGGTTTGCTTCCGGGCGGGTAGCTTTCGAGGTACAGAATTCAAGGAAAATGTCTTTCCTCTGGTGAAATGTCAGCAGATACCTTTCCAGGTAGGAAAGTGTATCTGGTGTATGGCTGTGATATTGGGCCATGAGTGAGAAATCAACCAGAGTACTAACACACTTCAAGGCAATCTGAAAATCGTGATGCTGAGAACTGTCCGGGTTTCGCAATGCGGACGCCAGTACGGCCGAAATACACCGGCCGGGGTTGCGCATTTCCTTTCCCTACCATTCTGTGACTTCTCGATAGGCCTTTTTTGGTACACTAAATCCCGGATATGGCGCAATTTCTTTCCAGGTGTCACAAATTGTGACTAAGCAAGGCAGATTTCACATGACTCATAATTATGAGTCATAAGGTATGTTGGATTTCACACTATGACGTCACTTGACTCATAGATCTCACATGACTACACACTCGCGAGTCATGGTTATATTTTGATTGGTTGATTATTTCATGACTCACGATTGTGAAGTCATATGATGTAATGACTTTTGCACATGACTCATATTAGGAGTCATGAGTTTCGCGCGTGTGACTCGTTTGAGCACATGACTTGGTTTATGAGTTTTTGATTGGTTAACGGAATGTTGGGTGATGACTAGTATGAGTTATTGAGGGATTTGGCGCTATGACTCACTATGAGTCATAGAGGTTTATGTAGCGCGAGGTGATAAGTCACCAAGGTTAGGGTTGTGAGAAGATGCCTATATAAGGCGCTTGGTTCCGACCAAGGGGTAGGATCTTCACGCAACCATCTAAGTACTTTTCTATACTCAAGATATTGCAATACGATTACGCTTTACTCTCTTTACATACACTCCGCCTCTACGAGAACCTACGCTCTAAGAACCTGGAGACTATTGTGATAGTCTTGACAGGTTGCCCGAACATAGGACTATTGTGATAGTTCTATCAAGCACGACAATCCACCCACCTTACTATCCGAAGAGATAGTACCTCTAGTAAAACGACTCAAGACAAGCAAGCCAGTTCCGTACTATCTGAAGAGATAGTATTCCCCTACGCCTTATTACAAAAGAAGATGACTTGCTCACTATAGGAAACCACTATCGTTGCCTGTTGCATAACGACCTAACAATAGGATTGTTACACCAGGCATCGTCGAATGCCTGCTGGCGTTTATGCTTTTTCAGGAACCTTTCTACACATTGCATCATATGTTTGAATAGGCTGAGGTAAATGTTGTGCAAGAGGTCCGGCTTGTGTAGGTCGGACGGGTTCACTAGGTGCAGTCCAGTGAATACATTCCGGCCTATTTTCACGCCCACCTGCCGAAAATACTCCCTGGTGCTACCAGCCTCTCCCGACTCAAGCTGCCCAGCTTTGTCTTCATATATGGCGTAGTCGCGGACCTCATATACCTCCTGCGGATTTCCACCAAGCACGTTGCATGGAACCTCACACTTTGGGCATGACTTGCTGCCTATCCCATGCAAGGTCGTATGTTCAGCATGGTCCGCAATCCAGGCCGACAGGATGGGAAAACAACGGCGTGTTTTACCATCGGCACAATCCATAACCTTGCCTTCATGGGAAACATAGTGCAAAGGTCCGAGAACAAGATCAAAGACAGCCCGCAGAGAATCCGCATTGATTTGCTGTTGGGTTTCCTCGGCCCGGCTTGATTCACCAGTGAGCTTTGGCGGTACAGGCAGCAATGCCACAAGTAGGACTGACATTTTGGCAGGGCTGTTTCTCGTTTGGGAAAGGATATTGCTGATCGTCATGTAGACCGGCCAGGCTTTCTTGTCCCCCGAAAACTTGGTTAGGTGAGTCTGGTCTGACAATCCGATAATAGGTACCACAGTGAACCCGGCAGGCAGAGTATTCTACCTGGAAATGCAATAAACGGTCAGCCCTGGAAACAGAGAGCACTTGCACATGTCAGGACATATTTCATACCTGTGTATCCCACCACCAGTCCGCCGTATGCATCTCCGAGTATAATCGCTCCCCACTTGAATTGTATTCCCGCACAGGCGCGTAGACCATCTGTGATCTATACGCAACCTGGCGGATCAGGAAACTAACGCAGTCAATCACATTACGATAATAGAAAGTTGTCGCATGGTGACCATCGTCAATTGCGGCTTCAGTCCACACCAGGTAAGCACCAAACGGGTCCAGCTCGTCAAGATGTTGTCGCATAGTATATGCTGACCGACACGATCTGGCATCCGTACCACCCAATCCATGGGCAAAGTACGCGTCAATCTGGGACTTGGCTAACTTGTTCCGGACAAACCAATTCGCTAAATTAAGGTCCGCTTCCGACGAGAAAGGGCTCCAGGGGTCATTTGTTGTGGCCAAATTGAGCACGGTATAGTTAACAACATCGCCGAGTAGTCTTCCCGCACCTGGAATAATCTCTTGGCTGGATGGGCGCCCGCAAGCCGGTGGTTCGGAAGTGTCCTCCGCATCTGCATCGTCTTGCCTATTATTTTCTATCTCGTTATATGCCCCCTGGTCTTCAATCTCCAGCTCGGGATCAGATTCATAGTCTGAGTTGTCCGGATCGTCGTTTTCATGCCGGCTGAAAGCCGTCGGCTGCGGTGAGCCCTGGTCTCCAGTTGTACAGACTCGGAGGGATAGAACAATATCAAGATGCATTGTTTGAAGGTGCTTTTCATATGCCACTGCCTGTTGAGAGCGTCGCCTGCAATAAGGACACTTGGTTGAGTTTGAGGTCATCGTGTTCAAGTATCGTGTTTTGCTTTCAAGTGGTCTGATGGAGCGGACGTGTGCTGATGAGGTGAGACGGCCTGCGGCTGATTTAGTCTTTCAAGAACAAAAGCAGACTTCTTTCAACAGGCGGGGGGTAACTTCAAGCTTGTTTGATAGGATGGCTAACAGGTCCGGACGTTTAAACTGTTATTCGCTACTATTCACTCTGACGATCAACTTGTGAAATTGAACTTCGAGGTTGACGCGCTGCTGTTGACTGATAGTCCGGTCGTCTTCTCAATATGGAAGGTAGATGTTTAGGAAGGTCTTGGCTCAGGGTTGCAGCTCCTGTGCGGCCCCGTTGCGGCTTAAAAGCTTATCTT
>Ga0307517_10002444_pt1 | contig 29697 bp, 43 predicted proteins | sample 23_EM_MG_FD_194515 | JGI IMG/M metagenome (GOLD analysis project Ga0307517, IMG submission 194515) | Populus trichocarpa ectomycorrhiza microbial communities from riparian zone in the Pacific Northwest, United States - 23_EM | ecosystem: Host-associated > Plants > Roots > Unclassified | place... | reverse complement strand
CATCACCGTTGTGTTTTGTTTCTGATGCCCCCCCCCCCCCCCTCCCAGCCGATGGTGTAGTACGCGTATTCTATTTGCCCGTCTGTATCATCGTCGCTGGCCTCGCACAGGATGGAGTCCTTGGAGAAAACTACCAGCTCCCACCCGTGCTGTCCGCTGGTCTCCGACCTGAGAGGGAAAATCCTCTCAATTGTGCTGGACTCGAACGTATGCGTCGGCCGTAATGGAATAACGAGATGGAAAATTGGCTGATGAACCGAGCCTAGTCGTGGTTTGCGCATGAATTTCTCGAGGCAGGATCGAATCCAGCGGGCATGAAGCTCCTCGTAGATGACATCAGCGCCAAGGACGAGATCCACTGAATTGAAAAGATCCGGATTGGCTACATCTGGGTTAGACCAATCGAGGAAACCGCAGGACATCTCGAGATCTGTCGATTCGGGTGTAGCCAGTTTGTTAGTCGAGATGTTGTGTGCGAGGTTCTCCAGGATGAGTGAATTGAAATCAGTGGCACAGATAGTGGCGCACAGCCCTCGCGATGCCAGATGTTGATACACCGCGAGGGAGACCAAACCAGTTCCAGCACCCAGCTCGAGAATTTTCGGTCCCCCAGTCGGTCGAGAAACTTGTTCTGGGTGGAAATTAAAACGGTGTGGGTCTTGAATAATGATCTCGGCTAGCACATGAGCACCGCCCCACGTTTGAGCACCGAGCGTGGTGTAGTCTTGGTTTTCGAGAGGGATATCAGTCACTTCGACGCGAACGAGGGGGGATGGTGGGTGACCGAAAGTGAAAGTGCGGGTGAGTTTCCCGGCGGAGGCGGTTCCTGCGAAGACGGCGAGCAAGGCCGCTGCATTGTCGAGAAGTGTCTCGTGGGCTTCGAGATCGTCTCCCCCTTTTAAGAGGTACTTTTGGAGGTAGGATATCAGAGCGGTTAGCCAGTCACAAGCGAGTTTCCGACTGAGTGGTTGTGGGCGTTTGGCGTCTTGTAACGGAGGTTGTGGATGGGCCGTTGATTCCGCGCCGTTGCCTGAGGGAGGAGGAAATATCTTCCGACGACTAACAATTCGTGTCCCTCTAACTGGGGGATTGTACATGTCCCGTAGATGAGTTAGGATCCCCTTGATCTCGTCGACCGTCAAGAGCGGGATGTGTGTTCGCTCTGGGAGTTGGTCATCGTATGTGACGGAGGAATAGATGACCATGAACTGAAGGGTTATTGCAGAGTTAGAGAACCCAGTCGCAAACCAGTTGGCAATCTTACCTCGATGGATGTCCGATGCACCGCAAGTGGGAACCGCAGTCGATCTCTGATGTTTTTTGCCATCAAAACATTTCGCACGATTATTCATTCTCTCCCAGACTCCCGCTGATCGCTTTCGATCGGCTTCTGACCCCAGAGGGTGTGTGGCATGTACAAGTCTTCTGAATCGAATTTTCATGACGGCTGGATTTGTCACTAACATTTCCGAAACGTAAACCCATTCACGAAAAGTCTCTGCGACTAGCCAACATTGGGCGAGTCCTACTAAAAATATACGCTTATATTAGTCTATAACCATGGATAGCGAGACTATAGTACCGTGATAGTTATGGTTAGCCAATCTGTAGGATGTCTACAGAAATTCACAATGTGTTTTGGAACTGCACATCGGAGGATCGCCATGATACACTCATTTGGATCGCCGTGCAACCCGAATCCGTCACAGCGCACAACGCCTGCGGGACTCGGCGCTGGGTGACCACCATGCAGGTAAATCCTTTGTGGGGATATTGTTCCCCTGGTGGTTGCGACAAATAAGGAAAATGTCCATATTGCTCCTCAGCAGGTGTTAGAAATTAGACATGCGAGCATAATCGTGGACGCATTGGCGAGAACACTTGCTGCTTGGATCGTGTTTATGGGCAATACCTATCAATCCCCCCTCCGCCCTACCCACTGTGAACGTTCTTGTCTGGACAGGAATCTGATGGTGAACTCACGATTGCGAGCCCAAGACCTATAATGCCGGGCGACCAGCTTACCACACGCACGGGCGAACAAAGGCGTTGACGGTCTTCGACTCAATGGGAGTGACTTGCTGATAAGTGCCCAATATTTTCTTGGGTGAGGTATAGTCGGCGCCTACTGGAATCTAGGCCATCGTGTGTGGTAGTACTGGTGAGTGGCACTGCGGCAGCAAGACGTTGTCGCCTGGTATTTGCATTCTGTTGGACCCAGCGGAAGAGACAGTCTTGGCACTGCCGCCCTCGAGATTGGGCGGAGTGGCGGAGGCATGGCCTTGGCTGGGGAAGGGGAGGAGTAGGGGGTTGGGGATATGAGTCGACAGACGGCTTTCACGACGGTTTCGGGCGTGCAAACGGACCTTAAGGGATGAGCAAAGCGTAGTGAGTTGGGCAGGAATCCCCCGAGTCGATCGGTAATTTGGCTGAGTATGGGGTCCGGGGGCCAGCATGGTCACAATCAAGCTACCTCCAACGAACATCACACAGGAGAGGAACAGACAATCGTGACATCCACTGCGTTGGGACGCAATCACCCGCCAACGAAATGACGATCCGCGCGACACTTGGGGACATTCACATTACACTGCTCCCAAAACAAGCTCCTTTGGCTGCCGAAAGCTCCATCATTGACGCCCAACGTGGGTGCTTCAAAGGCACGACCCTCCACCGTGTCATTCCGAAGTTCGTAGTCCGAACCGGGGGCACCCTCGGAGACGGTGCTGGAGGCCGAAAGGATTTAGGGGAAAGAGTTTGAAGATGAGTTCAATGGCGGTCCAGAGCAAAGTATATATCTGATGGACCGTATACAGTGAGCATGGCGAACGCTGGAACTGAGATAAGCCGGCTTCAATTAAGATGGCTGTTCCGCCGTGGGTGGGTAATACATGTACGACACGTACGATTCTTGGGAGGGCGATTCTGGGGTTGAAGGTCATTCATTTAAGAATTTCGGGACAGACAAAACCCGTAAGCCGCCTGGGGGCGTCTTAGGTGTTTGGTGGTGGGCAAAACTGTGTTGCAGAGCGTTCCACCGGACGCGAGCAAGCGTTGCGTCCACTTCGCTCAGATCTCGTTGCAAACCCGCCGAGGGTTTCAGTGATCGCGGAACTCACGCTCAAATTTGGGTTTACACTCAGAACTTGCCATAAATCACGTTTTCCCACCACTTGACGCTTAGCCCGGATGGTGTTCGCAAAAGAGGAAAAAGACAAGAGGCAGGCCCGCACCTCTGGCGCACGTTTGACCCTATAACGGGAAAAAACCGACGACGCGGATTTCAGTTAGGTCTATGTCGGTTCCTCGGACCTCAGGACATGCGGGGACGCCTGCCGGTTTCCCGAAGGTTTCCTCCTGTGGCGGAGTTAATTAGAAAGATAATGCATCCCTTTGTTCGACCGCACTGCCCGGTGGAGGTGATATCAAACAAACGCTGGCGCTGCTTGGGGCTGCGCCATCGAAGGGAACAACGGCAGCAGTGCCCATCGTGATCCTGGGCGCCCAAACGGCGGTCGATTATTTGACCACTTATCTTATCAAGGGGCCCACGTGCGATTCGGTCTTACTGGCGCTGAATGGACATGAAACGCGGTTCTACGAGGCCTCTGGAATGGCAAAGTCTGTGTGCTCAAATCTGTGCAAGCGCACTCTGGGCTTCGGGATTCTAAGTATCTTGCGGAGTAGCGGTCCTCCTTCGGGTATCTCGAACGGGAGAAACCTGAGAGTGGTTTCAGCACGCACCGGATATCAATGAGTCAACCTATGTACGCGCGCGTTGATTCGCTCGATAGAATTTCTGCAGAGCTTTCACAAGACGCTCGATTTTATCGTATCGAAGACTTTCTGCGACCGCTAGGTTAGGTTTCCTTGCACAGACAGGGTGCTGGAGACTTGGTTCGAGTTCACTTGTGTCTTGAACGGCTACCACGTCGAGCCAGGATTCGAGTGCAGGGCGCAGTTAAGTAGGTGGGATCATAGAGACGCATAGTACATATATATAAGCACTATTTTGTCGAGTGCTGTCGCGCAAGCGAGTACATCGGCTACAAACCTCCCCGACGCGGATCTTGAAAACCCGCAGAGTTTCATTTTGGCGCGCGCTGGTTTTGAAACCCCCGGAACGTCCAAGGACAAGCACCGATCGTCCGCATGACCTCGGACACATGTCGACGATGCCGGATCAGCATGCACAAGACAAAGGTCGGTAACGTTAGACCTGGGTCAATGACGTACAGTTGATGTCTGACACAGCCTTTCTTCACTCTGGCTAGCATCGCACAGCGCCGCCTGGTCGCAGAGATTTCTCCTGTTATATTGATGTTTCGATCCGCCCAATGTATCTCGGGCTCTGCCGCCATAAGTATACTTAGGCTGAGCGGAGATCGTCTTGGAGACTCCCCTCCCCTGCCCCCACGAACCGAGACTGAGATCCTGAAAGCCCCCCATGTTTTTCACTTCAAAGATTAGGAGAAGGTAACTCGGCACCCTTGACGCGCATCGCCCGTGCTAATATTTTACAGGGGTTTCAGGATCCGTAAAGATACCAATGAGCCTGTAGGGACACGACACGCTTCCCGGTCTCGCCAATCTCTGAGACACCCCCTTTCTAGGACGAGTCTGTCCCGCTGGTGCGAAAACACACCAGAACCTTCCGCGGTTGGAGAAAGACGGTTCGTGAAAATCAACAGGGGGTATCGTTTGCCGCTGATTCCACACCACAGAGCGAGACGTCGGGTGACAGCAGTGGAGCAGTATCCTCGGGTGACCGGAAAACCAAAGTGGGGACGCGGTGGGGACGAATAAAGAGAGGAAAGAAGAGGGCCAGGAGGGCCGTTCGCTCCGCCGGAAGAGCAGTACTGCGCGTTTTGACCCCAGTACGTTCGCCAGGTGACCATGGACCTCGGTCAACCCCCACGCGCGTGCTGCAGGATGTCCGAGAGCCCCCTCAAATATGTCAACAATGCCAGAGGGAGAATTCGGAGCCAAGTCCCCAGCTCGCGTATCCACCATTCATGTTCTCGGCGGGTGTTTTTATGTTTTTATATCTTGAAGGTCGGAGGAAGAGGAGGAGGTGTCCAAACGCATAGAGTATGTACTTCCCTCACCATGCAGATGTGTATTCGGATTATCTGTAAAAGTAGAGGGTAATGTGGTCCGTAATTTATTCCGGTGTTGGCTCAACTGTGTGCGGTGACGGCGATCCTCAGGCGCTGCTCCTCCACAACCCAACACGAATGACTCACTTGCGTCGAGTCAAACGACGTGGATTGGCGAGGGGTTCTTGGGAAATCCACCTTGCTTCGTTCCCAGCTCGTTCCAAGGCGATATTGGGCTCTGCTCTCAAAGCGGAAGCAGCTGACGCCTACCGTGCTTCGTTCCAACTATCCGTTCGCCGCGATCACCCAGGCGCTTGGTTACCCTTTCCACAAACCATTGAAAGAAATCCACGCCGAAAGGGTCATGCTGGCTTGAAGGACTGAGGTCCACGGCGGCCTTCATTATCTTGCGAAACTAAAGGATCGTTCCCCATTTCGTAACACCCAGCAAACACATTGATACACACCCTCTCATCGGTACCCACGCTCCTCGTTTTGTATTCCCCGCCACTTCACCGGCGACAGAATTTCAAGCTTCAACCCCGGCTATGGAAACCACCGAAGAACTACAGAAACAAGAGATTACCGCACTCAAATCGATCTACGGGGATGATTTCCAAGAAGTACCCGCCCCCAAGGCGTGGAGGGTACGTTTAGCGTTCCGTCACCACTTTTTCGTTGCGTTAAAGAAACTGTACACCGTAGGGCGCTGCGAGACTCCCTGAATTCATGATCAAGGTTACACACCCTGACGATGTCCATGGAACCAAATGCTATCTCTCCCTGACAGTCACGTGAGCAAATGGGACTCGGGTAGATAGTTTCATTGCCAATGCTGACCACGTTTCAGTCTTCCAAAGACGTACCCTGCGAAAGCTGCCCCGGTTTTCGCCATCAAAAACACCCATGGCATGCTTTTGGAAAAGATCAATGCGCTGTCACGCGCCGTACAACACGAGGCGAAGAAAAATCAAGGGTCGGAGATGGTATTCCAGGTTTGTACAAAGACTTGCTCTTCATTCCATATCTGACCGGGTATAGATAGTGACCATGGCTCAGGAATGGCTCGCCGAAAACGTCAAGCTTCCTATCGAGGGTTCACTACGATACCAGATGGAGAAACGAAACATCGAAGAGGAGCAGGTTATTATTCCGTCCATCTTCGCCTCCCAAGTACATTGACTCCTATTTCAGGCTAGACTACAAAAACAGGAGGAGGAAGAGGAGAAGAGGGTTCTCAACGCCCGACGGTTGGCGGATGAATTCGAAGAGCAATTACGAGAGGACACCGTCAGGCAACAACGCTTGGAGCTTGAGCAGATACAGACGAACCGCCGAAGGGGGCTATCCGATGCCACCGAGGTGCCGCTTTCCGCCATATCGCCAAACAGCGACACTCCGACAGAATCGTTCGCTCACAACATTGAATGGGATGGAATCGTATTCAATTCGGTCAAATTATTCCACCCGCGCAAAGGTCCGTCTAGTTGGGATTTATTGTCCCTCATAGACTAACCGAGATCCAGAACGACTGGGCACCCTGTACCTCGCTGAACCTATCTGCGACGATATCCGGTCCACCTTGCCATTGGAGTTATACGTTATTCTTTTCGACTCCGAGCATTACGTCACCACCCAAGGTGCGACTCTCCCCCTCCATCAACTACGTTTTCTCAATGCGGTCCGATAGGGAAGAAGAAACTCAAGCAAGTGGAGGACGAGCTCAAGAAGATGATAAAAATACGACACCACAGTCTCCTGAGCGTCTTTGCCGTAAAATTGTCATCCGCATATTCGGAGCATGATTACCCGCGGCTTTCCATCTTGTTGGAACAGAGACCCCCTCTTTCCCTCTGTGATGTACTCGAGGACTGTGATTTCCTCCGGGAGGATAGGGCTTTTGTATGTCTACCTCACCCCCATGAATTCTGGCTCCCTCAAGAACTTTTCAGGCATACATCCGTCAAGTGCTCGCTGGTCTCAGCGCTTTGCACGCGCACGACATCTTACACCGTGGGATATCCCCGGTCTGTGTTTACTTGGCCAATCCTGTTCAGGCGGGGCAACCGAAGGTCGTCAAACTCGGAAAATCTGGGTACTTCACACGTCTTCTAGATTTGCATCGGTCGAATAAATTCGGCGAGCGCTCGAATCTGCATGACTCTAGAATCCCTGAAGGATGGTAAGTATTAACAACATACACGGCGATGGCCTTTACCCACGTTATATAGGTTACCCAAGGAGGCCGTGGATTCGCCCCTGCAATACTCAAAATCGAGGGATGTACACAGTGTTGGTGTCCTGTTTTTGCAGATGCTCGCTGGTTGGAATGTGATGGAGATATACCCAAGTCCGAAGCTCGCACTACAACCCCGTCCGTTCCTTCTATCTGATTGCCTTCCCGCTTACGCTGACACAGAGTAATAGCCTCTCTGTCAAACCTAGCGATCCATCACATTACCAACATGCTCAATCCAAGCAAGAAGAACGGACTCGTATGTCAATCCGTGCTGCAGGATATGGAAACGAATGTTCGATCGCCAGGCCCAGAGTCGAAGGTGACCACGATCACCATTCCGCCAGGTACGAGCCATCGTCCTGGGCTCTGTACGTTGCGTTGATCCGCTGGAGTCAGCTCCGAAGACACCTACCTCAAGGAAGACTTTCGTTGGGTCGCCAGATGACTACTTTGCGCCCAGGTTTACCCCTCAGCCAAGTAGTCGATGGCGTGAGGAATTCGAGGAGTTGGAATTGCTGGTGAGATTACCCTGCACTAACCCAGGTAAACGACCCTACTGATGCACTCCCGTAGGGACGCGGCGCATATGGTTCTGTTGTTAAAGCAAAGCACAAGATGGACGGTGGGATCTATGCAGGTACCGTTGTGTCGACGCAGTTTCTGGACATTTCTCATTGGTTGCTATTTTGATGAAGTCAAGAAGATCAAACTCCAGGGCGGCAAAAAATCTGCCGACGAGAAGATCCTGCGAGAAGTCTCTGCCCTGCGTCTTCTGAACCATCGTTACATCGTCCGGTACTACACAACTTGGACTGAAATAGCCGCACCACCTTCCCGGGCGAACTCCGAATCCGACTCTGACTCTGATGATAGCGACACCGACACCGTCGATGGCATCACCTCAGTTCCGAACTCGAAATCGCCTTCCTCACGAGGCTGGTCGAACAACTCGGAAAACCTGCTCAGCATCGATCTTAACGATTTTGGTTCCAACCCCAATAGCAATAGATCCTTCCCAAACGTCCACTTTGGCTACACTGATGGCACGAGCGCAGAGGGCTCCAGCGACGAAGAACTTGCATCCGAGGATGAAAGCCGTCTTGGGGTAGATCCTGTCAAAACTCCGAAAGCACTCACTGTCGGAAGCTTTACCCCTCAGCAGAACACCCTTCCCAGCGGTTCCCAAGTAACCCTGTACATTCAAATGGTCTGTTCCCTCGGTGTGACGTAGTTTTGTTCTCAACCTGTGTCGCAGGAATTCGTCGAAAGGCAGACACTCCGGGAGCGCATTGCAGAAGTTATCACCGAGGAAGAAGCATGGCGGCTTTTCCAACAGATCGTGGAAGCGCTCGTCCATATCTCGAACCGCGGGATCGTGTGTCTTTTCTGCCTGCTCGCGTGATCGTACACGATAACCGATTCACTTGCAGCTCCATCGGGATATAAAACTGACCAATATCTTCATCGGTGGGTTGTGGCGATTGTTATCTGGCTGGTGCAGGCTTACATCCCAAAACCGCAGATGCGAAGGGTGATTGTAAAAGTGAATAACTTCTGACCTCGCATCCAGTGGCGCTTTCTCACATTGCCTTCAATAGTCGGAGACTTCGGTTTAGCGACGTCCAGTTTAGCGGCTGTGCATCCAAACGACAAGTCGCCACACATTGGGCTGCTGGAAGATCTGACTCTCGGTTTGTACCTGCGCTCCACTTTACCGGTGGAATTTGACGGTTTATCCTCCCCAGATGTCGGAACAAAACTCTACATGGCCCCCGAAGTTATGAGGAGTACCTCACGTGTACCCCCTCATGAACGCTTCAAGGCTGATGTGTACAGCCTTGGAATCGTGTTCTTTGAAATGAACTACTTCTTCAGTACTGGGGCGGAACGTATCTATGTCCTTGAGAACCTAAGGAACTCTGGAATATTCTTCCCGGACGACTGGGACCCGCTGAGAACACGTCAACAACAGAGTAGGTCGTCTGACCAGGGGTTTACCGTTGGGTCTAAATTAATTTCCATAGTTATTACTTCCCTTCTGCAACATGACCCTGTTCAGCGGCCATCCGCCCTGGAGTTGTCGCATAGTTCATTGTTGCCTCCGTTACTTCAAGACGACAGCTTCAAGAGATCACTTGATATGATTGGTAGGAATACCGTGCTTCCATCTAGCCGGACTCTCTGACTTGGGGCGATAGGGCTCAGGGACTCGTCGCACCATGAAGCGGTGCTCAATACTCTATTCGGTCGGACCACCAAACCCTCCAGAGCTTTCCTGTTCTACAGTGGCATGGACTCACCTGACTACACGCCTATGTTTGAGGTGGTCCAGGAGAAGCTCACCGCAATTTTCCGGTTACATGGAGCCATAAACTCAGAACCACCCATTCTCACCCCAGCACTGGATCCCGCAGAGAACCCGGAAGACATCCTTCTATTGGACAAACGTGGACAGGTTGTATCTCTCGCCAGCGACGGTTTAGTTCCCTTCGCAAGAGAAGCCAAACGCAGGAATTACGATCGCATCAAGAGGTTCCAGTTCTTCAATGTGTACCGACCCAAGTAAGTTTCCCCAAGTCGAATTACCCGGATTGCTCAGCAGTTGCACAGCCTTGCGGGACATCCGAACTCGCGGAAGGTAAATCCCCCTCGGTTTTGGTGTCGACCTACGTAGCTGACGAAGACCGAATGAACTAGATGGCACTTTTCGACATTATCACACCCGATGTCGAACATGGGGCGGCTGCTGCCACGGCGGAGGCTATCGCTGTGGTCGAATCGTGTTTCCGCACTTTCCCGAAGCTGAGGGAAGCTCACGAAATACACGTTTCCCATTCTAAGAGTCGGTCTTACCCTCAGTTTCCGGCATGTGCTTATACTGACTAATCCGTCCAGTTGCGGAGGTTGTTCTGGGACAAATTGATAAAGAACTGCATTCTTTCGTGATCGAGACACTGACTGAGCCAAAGTTATCTGCTCAGCAACGTAGAACGATTCTGTTGAAGAAGGGCCTTCGCAAGAGTGCGGCGGATGAACTCGAGGTGTTGGGTGGGAAAGGTAAGGAACGGGAACGATCAGTGGTACAGGGCTTCTTCTCTAACACCGAAACAGACGATTGGGTAGATACGATCATCCCGAAAGTCGAGAAGGTTTCGCAACAGCTCGCCCAAAAGATCCGCCCATTCGTAGATGAGGTCGCACAGATGCTCGAGAAGCTGGAGTTGTTCGGGATACCCGCGAGACAATCGATCATTTTTCATCCATTGGCTCTCGTTTTCAACAGCCGCATCACTGATGGCGTTTGCTTTGAAGTTCTGCGGCCCGGCAGACGGGCCGATGTCCTGGCAGCAGGGGGGAGGTGCGTAAACGTTGATGATCGGATATAAGTTCAAGCTAATGGAAGAACGATAGATACGATAGGCTTCTCAACGAATTCCACACTCCGGATAAAGGAAGGAACGAGCCGAGTCGTGCGGTCGTCCTTCAAATATCCGTGGAGAGGATTGCCGCGTCTGTCTTAACGTACCATCGGACTTCCCAAGGTATCCCGAGAGAACCGAAGACATTTGGATATTGGAGCCCACGGCGTTGCGATGTGTACGTGGTATCGTTCAATCCTGGGCATTTCAACGATCGATTGGAAGTCGCTGGCCTGTTGTGGAAGAATGGAATCAGTGCGGACGTGATGTATGAATCCGGTCTGACCGGGAACGAGGACCAGATGGCCCTATGTGACGATGAGGGTGTGCTGTTCGTACCGGACGCATTCCTATGCCGGCCCCAACGTGTTGAACTTCGCGCAGGTTTATGGTCTACCCTCGACCTCGGACAACAAGACGGGATCAAGCCAACTTCAAGATAAAGAGTGTCCTCAACAAGACTGAACATGAAGGTAAGTCACACACTAGATTGTGACCCCTCGTCATATTTTTTTAATAATTTTTAGTGGCCCGCCATGAACTTGTTCCGTGGCTCCAAGAAAGAATTGCTGAACAGCAGAGGATAGACGGTGTGACTTCGGGGGCTGAACGTCAACTGCAGGACAGTGCACTACCATCTGCGGCCCCTTCAAGCGCACGCGACGTCCAGCTCCTCCTACCTGGAGATTTAAAGAAGGGGAAGGCTGGTCCGAAGCAGATGTTTTCGCAGCGAGGTCTGATCCGTCTTCATAGCCAGTGAAATATTTAAGCTGATGATCGCTTAGCTTTTGAGGCATCCGTACAGATCAAACAAGCGGTACAGTCAGGCTTACCAACGCTAGCTGTTGATGTGCCTGCAGCAGCATTTGAAGCCATGGCTAAAAATGCGGCCTGGACGAGAGAAGATGACCACGAAGCCTGGAAGGCTGTTTTGTCCAGCCTTCCGACGCAACAAACTGGCTACGCGTATCAGATTAAGGACGCTATATTGAAGAGGCGAGAGGAAGGCTGTAAGTTTATATTGTTGTTCGCCGTGCGTGGAGAACGCGTTTGTCTGCTGGATCTTTGGTAGCGCCGCATGTAATCGATACGACGAGTGCAAGACCAATGTGCTATCCCGAGCCATCGCCAAGGTGGTAACTTCGACCTCCGTATCGCATTTGAATCGCATTCGAGATCGGGAATGATGCCGGGCCAACAGACTCCTACCCAACCGTCGATGTGGTTCCCCGAGTCCGACAGGAGAATTTGTCCGGTGCGTTGCATTCTATCCACGTCAAAGGCTTAGTGGTTTGTCCGCCCGTACGGTGTTCATTCAGATAGATAGAAGTGAGAGAAGGCCGAGATTCATTCGACGGTGGGGAAAAAATAGCCAGGCAGAACGAACTGCAGCAAGGGGTACGAAAATCGTACACATACCGAGAGAAGCTGAAACGGCGAGTTTACCAGATCTGCGCTGGTGGTGCCGGCGATTAGTTAACTGCGATCGCCGGTCCCGCTCACCCAAAAAAAATGCCCAGGCGCGGCGAACAACGTTCGGTTCCAATTACGAACGCTCAGCACAGAAGAGGTGCGGAAACGTGGGTTGATGCCCGGGTCTTCTCCAAAGGTAAACATCCCACTAGTCACTGCCAGCACGCGAGGTCCAGTGGTCGGTAAAAGTAAGTGCACCTCAACGCGATCACATTCAAAGCCCTCACTGCGATCCCCCCTGTAATGGCTCACGCCGTGTGCCTTTTTGATTCGCTATTGCGCCTTGTTTGGTTGCATCCTCCGCTTGACTGTTCTGATCCATTTACAGATTTCTCCGGTGTTCCTTTTGGTGGGTGTAAAACGATGACACGGGAACACACAAAAGGAAACAATCCCGGTCCGGTGGTCTCATCAAGGAAAGCGCCGGTGATCGACCAGGAAATTTTGAATCCTTCATCATCCAAATATTCACCCCAGGGTCTGCTTGCGGCTGTCTTCTCGATGGAATGCTAAATGTTATCGATTACCCGCCACACCTGGCGTGTGGCCTCCTCGGCCGGACACGTTCCAGGGGTGCATAAAAGCCTGCTCTGGTTTGGCAGCGTTATCTCCCTTGCGATCGTCCCCAACTGCGGTGATGTCCGTGACCCCGACACCCCACGAACTCCCTGTCAACGAACCTAAGGCCATGGCCGCAGAATCCGGGCGACATCTCGATGCCTATGGCCCGGAATTCTCGGAAACACCAACTCCGGTCAACGAACCCGTTGAGGTGGAGCCAGTTTCGTGGGACGGCCCTCATGACCCAAAAAACCCCCAAAACTGGTCAGCGTCGAGGAAACGGCTGATAATGTTTGTCAATGGAATTATTACGGTTAATGTGTACGTGTTGCGGGTCGTGTTCTCCGCGGTTACAAGCTGACAATTGACGACCAGAACGTATGCCTCCGCGGCCCCAGTGATTGATACACTGAGGATCGCACGCCACTTCCACAAATCTACGACCGTTGGGTACCTGATCACGTCCATGTTTCTTTTCGGTTACGTCTTCGGCCCGGTTGTTACGGGACCTGGTACGTTCCCCCCTTCCATCATCCGAGTTAGTGAAAATCTCACAGCTTACTGCAGCCTCCGAACTGTTCGGGCGACGAGCAGTCCTACTTGTGGCCTTCTCCGTATATCTGCTCACTTTCATCGGCCAGGCGTTAGCTCATAATATGGAGACCCTTCTCATAATGCGCTTCCTTGGAGGGGTCTTCGGTTCTGCCCCTTTGGCGACGGGTGGTGGCCTTCTCGCGGATTTGTGGAATCCTTCCGGTTTTACCATCCCTGCCGCGACTTACTTGACTTGTGTTATCATCGGCCCATGTATCGCGACGATAACCGGTGGATTGTGAGTCCTCGTAATCGGATCAAAAAGCACCCACTCACCTCGTTTCAAACAGTATGGCACAACATGGGCTGAGCTGGAGATGGCCGCTCTGGGTCGCGATGATCTACTCAGGGGTCTGCTTTGCCTTGATTTGCTTCGTTATTCCGGAGACATACGGACCGGTCTTGCTCCGATGGAAGGCAAGGGAGCTTCGAAAAGCCGATCCCGTGGGAAACAAGGATGTGTATGCGGAACACGAACGAGGAGACTGGTCATTGAAGGGGGTGGTCCTTCGTACGCTGTCACGTCCTGTCGAGATGGTGCTGAAGGAAAAGATATTGGTCTTGGTGACAATCTATCTTTCCTTCGTGTATGGTATCCTCTACTCTCGTGAGTGTCCCCAGATTTCCTCCACCCTTGGTTGAACTAAATCCCGTTCCATAGTATTTGAGGCGCTACCAATTGTTTTTGTGGTAAAGCGACACTTTTCTGCAGAGCAGTTAGGATTGATCTACATTGGTACGTTTCGTGGTTACGCGGGATATTCAGACCTGACGCCCTTCCAAAGCTGTCTCCGTAGGCATTCTTCTGGGGGGTGTGATTTTTGTTTGGCTCTCAAGGAATATGAGCGAACTCGTGAAGGAGTGGGAGGGTTTCCCACCTCCAGAGAACCGACTGACCGGTGCTATGATCGCGGGTCCGCTCCTCGTGATAGGTTGTTTCTTCCTCGGTTGGACTGGAGAGTACAGTCACATCCCTTGGTATGTTCCGATGCTCTCGACCATTCCGATTGGTTGTGCGATCAACTTGATGTTCGCTTCGCTCCTGGTGAGTTACTTGCTCTTGTTCGTGGAACTAGTGCTTATTCTGTCTCCAGAGCTACCTGATAGACACATATTTGTGAGTTTTTCCCCCTGGACTCGGTCGCTGGAATCTGACGTTCTACAAGAATGTATGCGGCGTCCGCTTTTGGCGTTAACACAGTGTTCCGTTGCGCTTTTGGCGCTGCATTCCCTCTATTCACCACAGCGATGTTTGAAGGGGTCCGTCTAAATATCTTCCCCTCTGGGCGACTACTCATTGTTATTCACAGATGGGCGTAAACTGGGCGTGCACATTATTGGGTCTGGTGTCTCTCATCCTCTGCCCAATCCCGTTTGTGTTCTCTAAATTTGGAGCGCGGATACGTCGTGATAGTTACTTCTCCCCTGGTTTTGTAAGTGGCCTTTCATGTCTGCGAGGACTTCCTGGACATAACCGTTCCTTTCAGGATCTGAAATTGGCTGCAAGACTGAAAGAGAAAGAAGCGGGGGTTGCTTCTGATGTATGATTGGACGACTGCCCGTAACACTAGAAATGTATCCGCCTATCAAATTGGGTGGCCGTCCGCACGATTAGAATTATGTACGCGCATATAGATGAATACGATCGAATCTTGTTTTTTGGTGCAGCTGAAGAACAACACATTGTCAGTCAGAGTACATGATCGCTCCATGAGACACCCGGAGGAAATGCCTTTACGCACTGGCCACCTACATGGCTCTGTGCGGCACTCCGCGACCGGGTGAGGTAACGACCTCACAATGACGATCGAACTCTGTCATTGATTACGATGACCCTCCCAGGCTGCGAGTCTTTCGCGACGCTGTTTACCGACCTGCTGACAACGTCCCCTCCGCCTTTTGTCTACATTCACGATGTCGCTACACTTCACATCACCTCGGGCGTGGTCTCCTCGGTGTTGGCCGCGCTTCCGGACAAGCCACCCTTCCTCCACGCAATCGTGAACGCGTCCACTTGCTTTACTGCGCGACTACTCTATGACACTGTCATCCGGAAGCTTGCCAACTGGACTCCCACTTGGGAGTCCGGATGCCAACTGTGGGGTGACCAACGATGGAATGACAGCTTCGATGGATTCATCCACGGACTGAGGGCAATCTCCGTGGAACGTTCGAAACGTTCCACTGCCAAAACCGGGGAACAAAATGCACAACCAGCTCCCAAGATAGTTATCGTTATTGAGAGGGCCGAGAGTCTCAAGGAGTACCTCCCCGATTTGCTGGTGCCATTGTCGAGGTTGGCAGAATCAGTGAGTCAGAATCAGACATGTTGTTGGAAGGCTATTGTAGCTCACCTGGCATCTAGGCACGATTGGATCTTACTGTAGTTTTCATCTCTGAGTATCCGTGGCAAGAACTGAGGCCACTCGTCGGATCTGTCCCAGACCCCTTGTATGTCCGGTCACCAGAACTCAGCAAAACCGGTCAGTAGAATATAGACGGATTCGTTCAGTAAATCTCACTTTTCGTTCAGATACCATTCAACTGGTAGTGAACCACTTCCCTCAAGACGAATCTAACTCGTATAACCCAGTCCTCCTTCCTCTTTATCGCCAGTTCTTGTCGACCTTGTATGACGTCTGCTCTCCATTTACAAAAGACCCGAATGAACTTGCGTATATCGCTGCTGCCCGGTGGCCAGGGTTTATCACTCCAATCCTGGACGAGCATCGGCGGCTGCTAGGCGAGGCGCGCGACAATCCAGCAGACGAGGAGGAGGAATTTGAGTTGACCGCACCCACCGAAGACGCTCGAATCCGTCTTATCCGACTGTTTACCCCTTCCTTCACTACCGCACTGGAGGCTCTGTATCCTCGGTTATCAAATGCAGCTGAGTGGGCTGTGTATAATCAACCACAGCGAAATTTACTCTCCAGCGGGTTCTCTGGCGCAAACCTTATCGACAAGTCTGTACCGCAGACATCCCACGGGACCCTAACAGAGGTTCTTCCCCGCATGTCGAAGTTCGTTTTGCTGGCAGCGTTCCTCGCTTCCACAAACCCCACGAAATCTGACATCCGGATGTTTGGGAGAGCTCTGGACGAGCGTAAGAAACGCAAACGAGGTTTTGTTGCCTCAACCCGAGGTGGTGCGGTAAAGGTAGTATCGAATTTATCACTACGGTCCGAGGAACTCACACGCACGATAGATTCCACAAAGGCACCTTGGACCTATCATCTTTCCAGTGGATAGGGTACTCGCTGTTCTTGGAATCCTGTTGGAAGAATACGATGCAGATTCTCGTCCTCCCGCCCCTGAGTATAAGCTCCCTGGGGAGTATTCGGATATGGAGATCCGACGCGTTTCAACGTATTCGGGGGTGTGTCGATCATTTTTCTGGTTCAATCCGCGAGTTTAACCCAGGTGGTAGGTCACGGAACTCACCGCTATGGGGTTGCTTCGTCGGGTATCTCCGCCCGAACGGCTGGATGGGCCACCAATGTTCAAGTGCGCGATAACTTACGAGGTGGCATTACGGGTGGCGAAGGATTTGAGTGTTCCGCTGAACGATTTAATCTTTGAACAAACCTAACTCTGGGAGACGAGAATACGTTCAATTGTACCATTATTGGTCGGACTCGGGCTTGCAAATGTTAGATTGAGCGACTTTTCATGGCCTAGGTTGAATATTTTCCAAATTCATAATGGGTGGCAGTCACCACGAATTACACTGCTTCGAGCCCCAGACGGCGGCGGGGATTTAGAAAGTCCAAGGGGCCATGGAAAGTCTCACCCAGTGTGGGTTTGAGATGATCTCAAACCCACAAGGGGGCATTTACTTTTCAGGGAAGTCACCCGACGGGATCTTGGGAATCATCTTGTAAAGGCCGCGGTTATCGATTGTACCAACTCCGGACGGAGAGTTGGGAGCAGACGAGCCGCTTTTCGGGGCACTCTGTCGTCGTCCTTCCAGCTCTAACTGGGGCGCGAACTCCGACCAGGCCAGCTTTCTTTCGTCCACCACGACGGCTGTGTTTACCATTCGTTCGTGTATTTAAATTCGCCGAGCGGAGAGCTCAGGCGAGTTCTTATCACCTCGGCGGGAAATTATTACACACGTTTGTCCCCGCCAAAAGGAATGCCCTTGATGTGGATGACAAATGCGACTTGCACACACGATGGATTGCCTTTGAGTGACTTCCCTGGAAGGTCAATGTTCCCTGTCCCCCTGGAGTGTGGCCTCGATATAGGACCGCGGTGATTTTCCCCCCATCTCAAACTAGCACTGGGTGAATTTCCATATACATTTGTCGAGAAAGGAAGCTGTCGGGACCCCCACCACCGTCCGGGGCTCGAAACAGTGCAATTCGTGGTGGTGGTGACTGACACCCGTTATGAATCTAGAAAATATTCCAACCTATAGGCCATGTAAGGTCGCTCATTAGTAGATCAGGTTGCGGGTGCAGATGCCTCCGTTCGGGCCAGGACGTGACGCGGACATGAGTCGATCCGTGCCGGTAGCACAGAAGCCAACGGAACGGGATGAACCCTGCGCTCGACGCCAGCCACCCACCCCCGTTCCACCTTGGATGCCCATGGATGTATTCGAAAAATGGCCTGCCTGGCTAAGCCGGTGGTTTGGGTATCGAGCTCCTAATGCCGCACAGCCTAGTAAGACGAATTATGTGGTATGGATCTGGTCTTTCATCGGAGCCTTCGGAGGGTTGTCTGTGCTCCAAGCAATCTTCACCAACTCGGAGTACTTTCTGCAACGGAAAGTCCCCCCGATTATCGCCAGTTATGTGAGTATCTCAAAACATGTCGTATTCTCCCTCAAAATCTTATCTGCTGTTTGAAGGGTGCCTCCGCCGTGCTCGTTTACGGAGCGATCGAGTCACCACTGGCTCAACCGCGAGCACTTCTCGGCGGTCACTTCCTCGCGTCGTTAATCGGCGTCTGCATAACGAAACTTTTCTCTCTCTCGCATGATGAGCAAAGGTTCGATGAATTGCGATGGCTAGCTGGTTCACTGTCAACAGCTACGGCGATTGTGGCGATGCAGATCACCGAGACGACACATCCTCCAGCTGGGGCTTCAGCTCTGCTAGCTGCTGTGAGCCCAGAGATCACGGAGCTGGGATGGTTAGTGATTGTGCGCTCCCACCCTTCGGTGAAAACTAAACCACCCGTCTAGGTATTACCTCCCAGTCATCATGCTGTCGTCCTCCGTCGTCCTTGTCGTTGCTTTGATTGTTAACAACGTCCAGCGCCGCTATCCGCAGTTCTGGTTCGTGCCCACTCCGCCCCCGAAAGAACACATTGCCCCAGTGTTAGAAACTCCCCACGGAGAGGAGTCCGTCATCATCGCCAAGATGGACAAGGACGCTCAGACTACATTACCCCTTCATCCACCGCGCCTGCCGCACTTGCATCCATCGCACCTACAGCAGCCAGCCGTAGAGAAAACTCTAGACGTATAAAACTACATAGCAAACAAGACGCAGATCCGAGTCGAAAACAAGATAGATGTGCACAAAACATCATTCAATGCTGCCCCCTTGACGGTGCGTGGCCACCAATGACGTGGGACCATAGTTCCTGCGAAACCTCATTGAGCGTGATTATCGGCCATGACAAAAATCACAATACCTGAGGCGAATCAAAACCTTGGTCACATCTCGCCCCGTTCGCGAAGAATTGACACGCGTATTCTCCTTCCGTTGGTGGTTCAATGGAGAAGTTATCGACGAGAAACGAAGGCTTACCGCGTTTGAGTTCGGCAGCACGAGTGGCCTTCTTGGTTACTTCTGATGCCAGTTCTTCACGCAGTCGACGGACCTCCTCCTGTAGATGGGTGGCAGAGACAGCGCGCCTCCTGACATCGTCTCCCGTCTGCTCGTCCTTCACCTGCAGAACCTTGGATAATGACTCCGCCTTGGCCACTTCCGTCTTTAACTTCTCGACGACAGCCTCGTACTTTGCCGTGACCAGTTTGACCGCCTCCTTCGTCTGAGCTGTGATGATCAGATTCTCCTCCTGAATCTGACCGGTTTCGGTTTTCGAGTCCTTGGCCTCCCGCCGGAGTTCTTGAGAACGCATGAACTCCTTCCTGTACTGTTCCTTCCAGGATTCTACCTCGCTTTCCGCGTACCGCTTACCCTTGTCCAGTTGATCGCGTTCCTCCATCACCTCCGCGAGTTTGTCCTCCACTTCCTTCCTCTCCAGCTCCCAGCCTGCAGGTGGTTGTTGGGGGGGTATGTCCACAGAAGAAGCGAGGCGCGCCTCCAGTGCAGCCCTCTCTTGTTCCCATTCCGTCCGTGTGAGGTTGTGTTCTTCCACCTTGGCGTCCAGAGTGTCCCGGGTTTCGTTGATATCGCCCTGGAGTTGCTTTACTTTGACCTCGCTTTTATCCACCGAGTCTTGCAACCAATCGATGTGAATACCCAACTCGGAAACGGTCCCCTTCGCCTCTTCCAGGGCTTCGCGTTGAACCCCTTGTGCTACGGAGAGCCTCTCATACTCTACTTGAATCCTGTAGTTTTCGGCCTGCAAATGTTCGATCTGGGCATCCTGGGCGGCAAGGCGGCTCTCTAGCACCTCAATCTCTTCGGACTTTTGGTTCAGAATAACGAGGGCGTCTTCCAGTTTCTGACTGTTGAATGACTGTACTCGTGTGCAGTTGGTTTGTTTTGTTTTCTGAGACTGAGAAACAGACGGACTAACCGGGATCAGCGAGTTCACGCGTTCTGCGGACGACTGGGACCGGGGCGGGTCCTGTTCCATCGAACCATGATCCTGTGATTGATGAGTTACCAAAGGTAAAACAGGTCGACCGGCGTTGCTGACCGTGGTTGGTCGTTCCTGATCAGGCACCTCACTCTCATTTACCTGGCCATCGAAATCAAAGTAAGTGTCTTGGACATCCTGCATCTTCTGGGCAATGTCGACCTCGAGGTCGACGGGCTCAGGATCGAAACTTTGGTGGAGGGGTTTCGTTGCAGCACTGCGGACCTGCGAGTCCTGCACAGAGGATTCGATAGTGTCTTGAGTAGGAAATGATTTCTTGGGACTAAACTCGTCGATGACGCTTGTGGTATCTACCGACGGTAAATGCGGTTTGAAATGTGAGGAATCCATTCTGGGAACAGGACCCAAGGTCTTTGTGCTTTTCCTTGCACGCGGATGAGTGGGCGTGCGAATGTCATCGTGGACTGGGGAGTCGAGGGGCGTCTGCTGTCGGGACGCTCCCGGAGGTGTGGGTTCGGGAAGGGGCTCAATGGGTTCACCATCTTGGGCTGGAGGTGGGGGATCAGCTTCAAAGGGTTCCCCTTGATCAGAGGGTTCTTGAGGCTCCTGGGTGACGTCTCGTGAGTGTGGCAGTAGGGGTTTCTTCACGGCCAGCGCCGGTAGGTTGGGGCGAGCATCGGAGGGTGGCTTCAGTCTGCGTTTCTTCTTCCTCACGGCTGGAGGACTTGAACCGAGTTGGGGAACAATGGGAGCGGCTTCTTGGGTGTTCTCCTCCTCCTCTTCCCGCAAATGCCTGAAAGCGGAACTTGGCACACGGGGTGAGGGAAGTGTAGCGACGGATGGAAGAGGTGCGATTTTCTTGCGCCTCCGCGGTGGTCCAATGCGCAGAACTGCGCTGTTGGTGCCTGACTTTGAGTTGAAAAACGAGCGGGATACCTTTTCAGGGATCTCCCCCTCGACAGGATCTTCACCTCCCTCCTCTTCGTGTATCGCCTCCCTGATGATCCGCTTTGGACTCCTGATAGACTTCGTCCGAGACTTCTGGGAAGCGGACGAAGTTGTAACATCGACCCTCGGCTTTTTGGACACTGGCTTAGGGTCCTCGTCGTCTGGAGTGTGTCTCGTACTTCGTCGCTTTCGTTTTCCGAGAGAAGGGTCTCCCGATGCGCGTGAACCGTTGTTCGATGTGAGAGAGATCACGGGAGAGTCGGTAGTGCGACTACCGGACACAAGCGAGGTTCGGGAACTCATGGAACCCCTAGTCGCAGGCTTCCCCGGCGTAGATACAGTGGGTCCGCGTGATTTCTTTGGTTTATTAACAGCTGATGTTACAGTCAGCGTTTGTCATTCACCCAAACGGAGCCAAGCACACCTCGACGGCCCTTTCTCTTTTTCGCGGCTTTCTTCACTTCCCAGACCTCAATGAGATCATCAGTGACCTCTGTCTTCCTAGTCCAGCTCGGCGGCCAGGCTCTACCAGTTTCGGGGTCAGTGCCATCCCAGTTGACCAGGTAGTCATGCTTTCTCTCGTTAAGGATCTCGAGAGCGGGCCAATACCCGTCCTCACCGGGCTCGGACCCTTCCGCCTTCTCTTCGTCGTCGTCGCTGTGAACGCTCGTGGCCATCTTTGTACAGGGGATTGACACGGAACGAGTATCAAACGCGGGTCAAGGATGAAGATGATGCGCGATCACATGACTCGGGGACGTAAATTGTCATGTGACCCGAAACAAACTCACGCTAGGTCTTGTGAAATTGAATGAGAAATACATTACTGTTTGCCTGGCACCACCGCCGGCGAGGGCATTGCCACCTCACCGTTCCCATCGCGCCTCTTGCCGTTTTCCACTTCGCCATCTCGTTTGAATCTATCTCTCCCATCGCATCGCATCCTCGATTTCTCGTGGGATTTGCCTCAATTCGAACCCCCGCGTTTCCCAACTCTCGTCAGCAGTGCTCAACGGGAATCAATCTTTATTTCGCGGTTATCTGACGATGGCAAACACGAAGGGTACCCCATCAGAAGCGTCGACGAGAGTGTCCCGTAGGACCTCAACTTCTCGTGTGTCCGTAAATTCTCCCCCGGTGAGGGTAAAAACCAGAGGTCTATCCAATGTCTCCCTGGACAGCAACGAGAGCAGCGCGAGCGGGACTACCCTGAAGCCTAATGGTACTACTCGCTCACCGAATGCAACCCCCACTCCTTTGATCTCTCCTGCAGTGAAGCGGATGCCCACCTCAATCCCCACACCCACATCGCGTCGCCAGTCCATGCCTGGACAGATCAGTAATGGTTTCTTCAAACCAGAACTCAGCTCCTCCGACTCGTTCTCGCAGGTCATGAGGAAAACCAACATACCTCCCTCGGTCTCACGTCCGCGCCATTTTACGACCGCCATCTTACCCTCGTCCAGTCTCTTGGAGGAACCTTCCCCTTTACAGGAACCGATCACCATAACACCGAGTAAACCCCGCAATCGCGTCTCCTCCTACACTCCTCCGCGTAAGGCAAATACGCTTGACACCACCCCCTCACCGAAACCCAAACCGAGTCCCAGACCTTCCCCTTCCCCTCAGAAAACGCCTGCAAAGAAGATTGGCACTCCCAAGTCTGTATCTAATACCCCACTATGGTCGCCTCCCAATACCTTGGACCGCAAGAGTGGCAAGGCTATGGCAAAGGACTTGACTTCCGAGTCTCCATCGCGTGCACCAGTACAAAGTGTACGAGGGGAAATGTTCCCTGTGTTCGACGTTGTTCTTGATGGGGATGACATGACACTAGAACTGGTGACAGAGTTGAACGAGGGAGAGTTCGACGAAGACGTAAGGGTACCGTGATAACGCCTCGTTTTGTCACTGACAGCGTACAGATCCAAGCCGCCCAAGACCAAGTCATGTCGATCCACATGAAGAAGATGCTCCATTACAAGCGACTTTTGGAACGAGCGCAAGCGTCGACCGCGGCGCAACTGCATGCTCTTCAAGCCGAGGTCAGGGTATTGAAGGAGGAAGAGAGACAACGTGAGAACAGCGGCTGCGGTGATGCAGCCTTGCTGAGAGGGGACGACTTCTGTGTCTGCGGCGGCCGGAAGCGTGGTTCAGGCTACTGGAGCGGGTACAGAGAAGGGAGTGCCGATGATGGTCCAGGTGATCTGTTAAACGCACTTAGAGGGGATGGTTTTGGAGGGTTTAACGAGATTGAGGTCAGAAAAGCAATTCGAGGCGTGGCTAGGGAGGATCGGATGCGTTTGTGAGCGTGGTTCCCACCCTGTTATCATCTGGGATTGACTTTCTCTCGCAGAATTGGCTTGATCCTTGATTGTATGGCCTCAATCATAACGATACTGCACCAGTTCATCTCACATATTTTTAGCGTGTATGCCAGGAGACATTCGCCTCCAGATCCTCCTCCTCGAAAAATATGCGAAGTCTACCTTTGACATTGTCGGAAACCTCTCGCACGACCTAGCGTTCAAGATCTTAAAGTGGCTTTCGGTACGAGAGTTACTCTACGTCGAAACCGTGAGCAGGAAATGGCAGGAGATGGTTCACCATCCTGGTCTTTGGAAGTACCATTGTTTGAGGATCACTGCTACAGATCCTATGCCCCTCAAACCTCCCAAAACCCCGGATGGCTGGTGAGTTTCGGCACCAGCTTCTTCGCCTGCAATATCTCATATTATGGCCAGGGAAACTCTGTACCGCGCCTTGCACCATCGGGAGTCGAATTTCAAGAATGCCCTTCCTCAGAATATCCGCTTCTTGACCGGTCACACAAACTACTGCACTTCCCTGCTCTTGAAAGGCAAACGTCTGATCAGTGGCTCTTACGACGAGACGATTCGATTCTGGAACATTGAAACGGGCCAGATGACGAAGTGTTTACAGGTCAAGAAGCCAGTCAGTTGTATTGACTTCTTGCACGAAGAAGGTGTGCACCTTTCCAAAATGCACGTCCGGCTTCTCACTCATTACAGAGGTATTCGTTGTCGGTTTCCATGATGTCGGGTCGGTCGTTCCGCGTTCTCCACCTTGGGTCCAGGCTGATCTCCTTGGGATAGTCGAGTCCATCTTTTTTCGTCGCTGACATTCAATCCTCTGCAACAACTCGCCGGGCATCTGAATGGTATTCGCGCTGTCGCGCTGTCCTCCAAAAACCTCGTCTCCGCCGGAGCGGACAAAGCTTTGGTGTGCTGGGACTGGCGAGCGGGCACGAAGGTCGTGCGGTTTGGCCAACAGACAACCGTCAATATAGGCGTCCAGCTGATCAGCAGCGAGGGAAATCCCGAAGAGGGAGAACGCGTCGTGAGCGTTACCATCGATGGTATTGTTCGAGTTTTTTCGATCAGTAAGTGAAAGCAGCGCTCAGCAAGTTCCGCACTAACGAGCCCCCAGAGCGTCGTGAGATGGTTTCTCAGTTCAAACTTTCGGAACTCGGAGGCAGTGATCCTGTGCTCAACGCCAAGTTAGTGAACGTTGGCACGGCTCCGAATAACATGCTTCAGTGGGTGTCTTCGTGATGACCAGTATCCCGTCACTCTGACAAGCCCGTCTCCAGATGGTTCGCGGCGAAGGGAACACAGATGACTGTGAGCCCGGATGGTTATATTGCTGGGAACGTGCACTGATCCCCTCCTAGTGTGCGACCAAGTCTGTCATTCTTCACCTCCGCTGGACAGAGGGGGATGTACCCCAGTCAGAGGCGAAAGAGGCCTCAAAGGACCTCGCGGCATCCCAGCCCCCGTCCGCGTTTATAATGAGCCGCCCACGCACTAACTCGTCCCTTTCACGTTCGACCTCCTCCACATCGATTGCACGCCGTACCTCGTTGGCACCCCCAACTCCCGTCACGAAAGGCAGATTGTCACTGAGCACTTCGGCAGTTAGAACATCTCTCGTACCAATGGGTCCGTCCCCCGGTTCCGGTGCAGGTTCGGATCCTGGCGGTTTCTCCTTCAGGTTTGGACGTGCAACAGTTCTGACTGCTCCTCCCAAACTGGTTGCGGTGATCGGTACGCCGGACCTCGCGGTCGGTGCGGTTGATGCAAGCAAAAGAAGGGTTGTTACGGCAACACGATTCAGCTCTAGGATTGGTGCCGATAGAACTGTGAGTTAGTTTTGCTTCACACCATCGGTGCCGATCATCTCTCACGACCGGATGAATGCGTGTCTAGATCTTCATGTCTACCCATCGTGATAGAGATGCCAAACCCTCGGGATCTCAAAACGAGAATGTCGATGACGAGGAATTCTGGACGAACGAGTCTGCTAATAAGCAGAAAAAGTCTTCTCCCGTGGGGCATGATGTGGACCTCGATGAAGACACCATCCCATTGCAAGGCGTCTGGGCCGCGCTGTCGGAAGGAGTGCCAGACCCGGCCGCCAACGTCAGAGGTTTGCTTGGTGGTCTTCCGAAAAAGTTCGAAGGGTTGGCAACTCCTGAGAAGAATCCCATGTCGATGCAGCTTAGCCACGAGGAAGTCGTTGTGGGATGCGCGGACGGCACGATCTAGTAAGGGCGTTGATTGGCTTTATTGAAAGTGCATTGGTTAATTTCATCACACCCCACTTCCACAGCGTTATGAGTTTTATTGGATACGACTACAAGAAAAGTAAGGAGCTAGTCGAATCCCCTCAAAATCTCAACACTCTGGATGCCACGCTAGGCGACTGATTCACTGATATATGGACGGACCGGACTTGGGGCTCTCCCCCCCACTCCGTGCGGTAATCACCGTCCGCTTTTTAATTGTATGACGAAGGATAACTTGCATCTACACTCCCGCACTCTTTTTGCTTTTCCCCAGTAATCGTTACACGCTCCTTCTCCCCTCATGCTTTTTTCGTGCTACCTGGTACATACACACCGCCGGCGATACGGTTTCTCGTTTCCCTAGACCGCAGTCAGTGGATTGATCCGGCTGAGACCACTTTATACAAAGATATATTTCCCAAATTGAAAACCTGGGCGGTCGAGGCTGGCACGGAACTGCCGTTTGCGTGGCTGGAGTGTTTGGTCGTGCTGAACCCCGTTCCTTTGCTTCCGCCTCTCTCCAAGCGATCTTCGCCTCCGGGCCCGAATTCTGGCAGGGCACGAGGAGCGATCTCTGCTTCTTGTTGTTCACTATGCTTGTGCTGCACCCAACGTCCAACTGCGATATTTGTTACGACACCTACGGTCAGGGAAACCCAGCGAGCACGATACCCTGCGGTCACATATTCTGTTACCGGTGCGTCCAGGTCGCTCTCGTCGAAACACGAGGCATTTTCGCTCATCCGTTTTTCGCCCGTATCCATAGGTGTATTTCTGTATGCCGACCGAGCGTGTGCCCATTGTGCCGAAAGAAATTCTCGAGCTCCCATGTTACGAAGCTCAGAACGGCCGACGTCGGGGATGGTGGAGCTGAAGCGAGTGTTTGTAGCCCGATTTCGGCCTCACCCAGCACGTCGAGCTGTCGGTTTGAACGACGGGACTCTTTAAGGGGAAAAGATTTCGACGATCGTGTGGCCGCTCATATCAAGGAAACGGGTGAAATGATCAAGGAGGTCACCGAGAGGGTCTATTTGCAGCACGCGATTGAGGCGACTTTGAGAGCCAAACTTACGGAGGTCGAACTTGAGAGGGATGGGTTGCTGTCGTGAGTCCTCTTGGTTTTTGCCTTTGCTGCTCCACGTTTCGACCCGCTTTTACTTCCAGGAAGGTGCGTTCCACATGATATATGCTGGTTGTTGCGTGTGCTAAGGGTGACATACAGCTTTCTGTGGCCGAAGAGTCTCTGATAGCGTACAAGAGCGTCGAAGAGAGTTTGATGAACACTCTGCAGCGAACAATTGAGGGTTATGAAGAGTGCGTGTTCTCTCGATTTGTGCCCTGGGCTCATGACTGAAACACCCCCACCTCGAATTTTCAGGAGGGTAAATTCTGGCATTCTCGGTCAACGGGGCTGTGATACTTACATGAGTTTTGCAGCTCGATGAGATGGAGACCAAATTGGACGAGGCCAAACTGACGGAAGATAAGTTGTGTACCGAGATGTCAAGTCTGAGACTTGAGCGGAATTCGGCCCACTCTTCCTCAGCAAGCGATTCATAAAATCTGCACGCCGAGTCCAACCAAACACAAACCCCTATCGATTGTTGATCATCGGTAGGCCTCGTTTCATCTCGCTTCCTAAAAGTTCGGAGGACTCACACAACCGTTACGGTAGGCGCGTTTTGTCGCAATTTTGTAGATGTATTGCATCAGGGAGATAGCCCTGCGGCATTCGTGGCCTTGATCAGTGCTTCTTCGGGGTCCCGCGCGTTGGTCGATGGTAAGATGAATGTTACAGCTTGTAAATGACGTATTGCAATGTTATAGTTGTCAGCCAATGTAGTTACAATCACGGTACAACTGTATTGGGGAACGCCATACGTTCCGTCGAGAGGGATCTGCGTCAGAGAGATGAGTAAGTACACCGAAACGATTCCAGAGAAATGCGGAAACCTACGGGGATCTTCATTTCGAGAGCCTCGGCGACATTCTGCGGGGTTGGACCTGGGACAGGAGAGTTCCCAGTGACAACCGCGATGAATACAGTTATGGATGCCGCCGAGGTCTGATGACGAAGGTTTAGACGTACAGTCGACGACTGACCGAGCTTGTCAGCCGGCTCTTGGTAGGAAAGACCTGCGGATGGAAGTTATCTCATCAAACCTCAAGTGGTGATTAATGATTGGCGGAAGTTACTAACACTTCCGCCTCATGGCAGTGTTGACCGCAGGGCGGACTGACTTGGGTTCGGCCATTGTGGGGACGCCGACTGGGATGGTCCAAGGAAAGAAGCCCAGCGCGTCGGGAGAGACATACAGACGCTTTTAAACTGGCTACCTCGACGGCGAGGTCCTCTCCTCTTGATGTCGCATGTGACCCTTCCACTTGCGGGAGGGTATTTGAGGACGGTGTCCCGCTCTCTGGAGCCCGCGTTGGTGATGAATAGAGCTCCGCCTTGGTGCGTCACATTCTTACGCAGGCCCGTCGTAAAACAGCATCACTCCACGCGTGCAATCCACCGTCTTGAACGGAGGATCTTCAAGATCAGTTGATAGTTCGGACGTCGGAACGGAACTGGCCAGACTCCGGGGACCGGTAAGTGTCCTGCCGGAGATCACCGTAAACTTTACAGTTGAATCCCACGCTTAGATCCAATTCGGGTCATCGACGGAGACACGTTGCACTTCAGTCCGCTCGACAGATCTATCCGTTAAACATGGTACGTTCAGCTTCGCCTATGTGTGAAATGTTGTGGATATTTCTGAACCGTCTACTGTTTCTAGCCCCCAAAAAAGTCCAAGGCCCCAAAGGAAGAGACCACCGTTACCCTTGGCCCTCAGGTCACTGATGGCGAGAACGTCTTCGGTGTCGCCCACATCTACGCTTCCTTCAACGATACATTCGTTCATGTTACCGATTTGTCCGGCAAGGAAACCATCTCGCGTGTTACTGGTATCTACCTATCGATATCCCGCGGGACAGATCGGATCTGAATGCGCATTTGAATAGGTGGAATGAAGGTCAAGGCCGACCGTGACGAGTCTTCTCCCTACGCCGCCATGTTGGCTGCTCAGGATGTCGCCACCCGATGCAAGGAGGTTGGAATCAACGCCTTGCACATCAAGCTCCGTGCTACTGGTGGAACCGCTACAAAAACTCCCGGACCAGGTGCCCAGAGTGCCCTCCGTGCATTGGCTCGTTCTGGCATGGCCATTGGTAGAATTGAGGACGTTACTCCCGTTCCAACAGACTCTACGAGGCGGAAGGTACGAATCACGTTCCTTCAAAGGTTCCGATTGAGTATTGAACCCCTCGCGCCAAACAGGGTGGTCGCCGTGGTCGCCGTCTGTGATTACATGTGGATAGGCGAAAAGATGTAACCTTACTTCCTCTCAATGAGAATCATGTCGCTGCACGACACGCAACATGCTCTTTGTTCATTCAAAGACTTGTCCCGTGGTCGAGCTCTTTGCATAGAATATGCATGTGCTTAGCACTGCACTTCCCTCATGACCCACTCTACGACATATCCGAATTCCTCGCCTAAAAGGTGACGAATCTGAGATGCGTCGAAAGCGGGAAAAGAGCGTGGCCGCCGTGGCGCCTGTGGCCTTGGTGCTTCATCGGCATCAACGCCTTCGTGTGAACCTCCGTTCTCTATCACACTTGGAAAACATCGGTCACCCCGGCGATCTGATAGCTACGACCGCCTGAATCCGACCGGCGTTCACGGCCAGCAGTCTGTGTGGACCATCGCGTCGTGCCGCTTCTACGCCACCGACAACGTCTGTTGATGCCAGTGTTTCAACCGCTGGCAACCGCATGTCCGGGTAGTTTTCGTCTGCCTCTTGAGGTCCTCAGAGAGGCAAAAAGCGGGTGGCTTTTGTTATTCAAAGTCACCAGGGTTCAACGAGGGCAACATCACGGTGGCAGGCTCTTCCGCCATGTTTCTCGAACTTACCCCGAGGGATCGTACACCTTTGGGCGTGCAGGTTCTCCTCCCATGATCCCGGCCCGTCGAACGTGGAT
>Ga0307517_10002443_pt1 | contig 29703 bp, 28 predicted proteins | sample 23_EM_MG_FD_194515 | JGI IMG/M metagenome (GOLD analysis project Ga0307517, IMG submission 194515) | Populus trichocarpa ectomycorrhiza microbial communities from riparian zone in the Pacific Northwest, United States - 23_EM | ecosystem: Host-associated > Plants > Roots > Unclassified | place... | reverse complement strand
TTTTTTTTTATGTTTTTAAATTATTTTAATATGTTAATATTAAAAATAAATTTTAAAAAATAAAAAAAACATATTATATTAATATATTTCAAAACAAAATATATTTTAAAAAATAATATTTATCACAATTTAAAATAGCCAACAGCTTACATTTTAAATATTTATTTATTTTTAGCTAAATCGGTAGTACCAAGACATGTTTGGTAACCTAAAACAAAATTTAGAAATTGTTTGTTTGCTTTATATAAATATTTTTTTATAAAATATTTTACATATCAAATATTTTTCAATGTTTGACTTGAAAAATATTTTTATATGCAAATAATTTTTAATGGTAAAGGTAACGAAATGATAGAAATGATGGAGATGATAATAAAAAAAAATAATGGTGAGAAAATGATCATCGTTATGGTAAAAGAAAAGATAGTTATGGTAAAAGAAAAGATAATGGTAAGATAACAGCGATGATGGTGATGACAGTGAAAAAATAAATTATAATAATAGTAAAAAAGAAAAAGACGGTTATATGATGATAGTGGTAGAAGAGTTGGTAGTAACACATGGCAGCAATGACGAGATGATTGTGGTCATGGTGAAAGAAAAGATGATGACAACTAAAATAATTAAATAATATTATAATTAGATTAATATTTGTAAAATATTTTTATAAAATTTTATGAGTTAAAAACATTCCTTAACAGATAAACTAAACTTGAAAGTTGACTATAAAATATTTTTTATTAATTAATTTTGATGTAAAATATATTTTTTTTAAAAATAAACATAGAAAAATCTAAAAGAATATTTTTCATGTAAAAAACTTGACACGAAACAAATATTCCCTTAATACTATATAGGAGACAATCCAAAAGCACTTTTATTATATTATTTGAAACCATACTCTAAACTATTATTCTAACTAGATATTTGTTTTAGTCAAAACCTACAATCACATCTCAACTACTAAGCAAATTGGTTCCTAGAGATTGAATTATAACTATATAATTGTTTAAATAGAGATAGCAAATAATATATACAATAAAAATTGATAGTTATTTTTTTGTATAAAAAACCCAAAGCCGTGGATTTCAATAGCAAAATCAGCGGTTTGGATTTCATTAGACATGGCAGGGAGCCAAACCTTAACTCGTTATGAGAATTTAGAACAACCAAACAAGCCTCAATTTTCACATTGGATCCATTTCCAAGCCCAATTCTATTGACCCAAACCGAATAAAGTGAGGGTTTGTGTATAAAAACCTCCGAGAAGTGCCAAACCCCTACGCGAACTTGCAACTTGCTTGTCCAGGCATTGGTGAAGCAGAAGGGTTTGTCTCTAGCTCCATTTGCTACAATGAGAGCCAAGGTGATCCAATCTCTCATTTCTAGAAAACATGAATCATGAGAAGCCTGTTTAATTAAAAGATTCGAGAATGATTAATTGGTAATGTTACCTGTCTTTGCGGTGGAAGAAAAAGCGAATGAGGAGGTTGAAGGGAAAACGTCGAAAGATGAGGCAAAGATCCAAGTAGTTGCAGTTTTAGCTCGCCAAGCCATTAATTAATCTTCGCTGCTACTTCCATTGTGAACCGTTTTATTTTATGTTGAATAACTTAATGGTGTTTCGGAAATTAATGGGTTTTTTCTTCTTTATTTATTATTATTTTATTTTTTTATAATTAGAATATTTGAACTAATTTACGCGCACCACGATTAATTTCTAGACTCATTAAACACCCTGCAAGATCAATAGACAAATAAAACATCGCGGGTGCAGGGCATACGCATAAAGATTCGAATCTAGAGTGTGTAGAGACAGAAATTCCCTGCTAGGCCACGAACATTGGTTTTCTTCTTCATTTCTTGTCATGTGGTGTGAATGCAAATGTCATGCAATCCCTGATCAGTCACTTGTCCCGCTTCAAACTGTTGCTTTGCTCCATAACTTGCTCGTTCTTTAGACTTTACTGCAATCCAAATAGGCAGGATAAAAAAATCTAATGTTATTTATCTTAACTCTGACTTTTTGGAGCTTACGTAAAGCATAGAATTGTATTGCAACTATTACTTTTAAGTTAGTTAATTATTAGTTAATAAAAATCTACCTATTTGTTTACCCTGATTTTTCTTCTTCATTTCTGACAGTAACTTTGGTTTCTAGCGGTTAAACTTAAACCAGGAGTCTCTTGTCTCAGCAGTCACAGCTGTTTCCATGAAAGCATTTTCTGTATATGTTGAAAGGGAATTTTAACCCGGGGATGGAAGTAGATTGATGAGCATTAGGATTTTGTTTGAAATTCAATGTTTTTTTTTCTTTTATGAAATCAAATCATGGTGTCATCTATTTGTTAATAAAGCCGGGTGTTTAAGAGTGTAATCATGGTTGTTTTTTAAAGTATCAATCACTCGGAAATATATTAAAATAATATTTTTTTATTTTTTAAAAATTATTTTTGTTATCAGCGCATTAAAATGATTTGAAAACACTAAAAAAATAGAAATTTAAAGAAAAAAAATAAAAAAAATTTCGAATATTTTTAAAATTACTTTTGAAATATAAAAATAAATAGAGTCATAATGTGTGTTATTATTATCGTCGAGTGATTGGATCAGTCACAATTCCAAACTTACGTGGCCAAGTAGCATTGGTTTATGATGATACGTGGCCAAGTAGCATTAATTCTCGTCGGGCGTTAATTCTGAAACGTTATGTGATGACTATTAAGTCGCTTATCGTAAAAGATTTCTGTTGTGGTCCTCAACTTGCTGGTCCTTCAGATTTTAGGGCGGTCGAAGCATGGTTTTCTGTTTATTGGATAGATGGTTTTTGGTCCTGTTAGAATCTACCATAGCAAAACTGCAATGTTTCTTTTGTCGCGGTGATAAACATGATTGAGCGATTGACCTGGTGTCAGCATGATGGCGCCAACTTTATGTGCCTCACATGGGCTTGGGATGCAATAAATTTTTCTGTTTAGTTGGTGATTCTGGTGGAAAGTCATGCTATGTGCTAAGCATACCCTCGGATTTACGATGTTATTTAGGAAGTGGCTTCTAGAGTGCATGGGAAAGGCACTGCTAATGGGGGAATATCTGACAGATTCGGTGAATTTGTTGCCGAGTGTTTTCCCATGCATTCAGTGACTATAATTACCGAATCGCAGAATACAGATTATGTTTCCAGAAATTCATCGAAGAAATTGTCAAAAACAAACCGAATCCTGGAGACTGTAAGTAATGCCTTCCCTTTTAGGCATTGTTGAATTTGCCCATGTTAGATAGACAAATTCATGAGAAATCGAAATGCCTTCTCGAATGTTTATGTTATCCGGTCATTGTCCTCTGTGATTTTCCTTGCCCTTTTGTTCTGATTGCAACATGCTGAAAGCTTGAGATGATCAAGGTGCTTGGTATCATTGTTCAGAAATCAATGCTTAGTGTGTCTTATCCATTAGAGCTAGAGAAAATGAATTCATAATTTATGGAACTCTCCCATTCTACTGAATTTCAGGAGGCACTGGCTAATACTTTTATAGCACTAATTGATACACTTCATGCTGGTGGCCTTCTAACACACCACTCTGGCACTCAATAATATCTCATTCAGACACATGTCTAAACAAATTGGATAACCTTAACACACTATTGTTTGAGACTACCCATGCCAATCTTCTTTAGCTCTTGAAACGCACGTATGGTCTCTGCATCAAAACCACCTGCGAACTGAATGTTTTAACATGATGGTTAGTATATATGACTGGTAAAATCTCAAGATTGAGCTTGATGGAGTTCAACGTTTACCTGGTGTACACGATAGGCAAATCTAGCTCCTTGAAGCAAGAGATTATCTTCTCCCGAGCATTCATTAAGCTGCAGTTCTTTAGTTATCCTTTTCAAATAAACCTTGGCTAGCCTCAAAGAACTTAATTTCATCTGCAAACAATGTCAAGACTGTCGGTGCTGTGTCTCTAACTTTTTATTGGGAGTCCAGTATAAAGTTGTTCTCTTGATAATATTTGTGTGAAAATATTGGAAGATGTAGAAAGTCTTTCTTTGGAGTTCGTCAAGTTGAAGCCATTATGAGATGCAATATGCAGAATCTAGAAAATGCTGTAGTGGGGCATTATATTATCTGGATGGGTTTAGTCGTGTGGCCGCCAAATTTTTCTATCATTACAAATTAGTCACTTAGGAGAAGCCATTTTTCTGTTCTGCTGCTTAAATTCTAGAGAACGCAGGAGTCTAGACCATTACGTCCTGCTTTTTCGCTGAGACTCTTTTTGGTGGGATGTATATTACCAAATGATACTCTGATCTATTTGAATGGGAAGGAGCAGTTGCCTTCATATAACAAGTGAACGTCTGTTTATTTCTGTAAATGTGAAATTTTTGGCATGTTAAGCTGTTGTGCTAATTTTATATTAATAATAATTGAGTTGGCAAGGTACTGTCATTAGTTGAACTATCATGCTTATGGTAAAAACCAGCTACATGATACCTACCTCACCGATCAACCCCGTGTTCAGTAACCATTCCCATGGGATCTGAAAATCCCTGTATCTCTTGATCATGCTCTCTCTCGTCCTTTCCATATTATCAATACTTCGCTCCAACCTGTAAATTTGTTGTTTGATTTCGTTAATACTCAGCATTGAGTCAAAACAGGAAATTACTGCAATTTAGTTTGTACATGCTCGCCTGTCTTGCAATGCCTGCATTCTTCCCAGGGCTAGGGTCAAAAGATCTTTTGGATTGTCCTGGAATGATGAAACTTCAGACTCGAGGTTCATTAGGTCTCGGTAGTTGAAAGCAGCTTCTCGCAAAGCATCTGCTTTTCGTTCTGGCCATTGTGGGAAATGCTTCAATACTGCCCTCTCGTCAACCAAAGATGATAATTCATCATCTAGCCATTTCACAAATGCCTTCACATCAGATATGTCTTTGAAGGCTGAAGACTCCACTTCTTTGATTAGGAAATTGATAAATTCCTTCTGTTTTTCCACATCCGATTTTATCTGTTCAATTAGCATGCGTTTTGTCACCAGAGAGTAACAATTCGTTAAAAGCTTAATGAGAAGAGCAGGTGGCAACTAACTTACAGCAGAAAGATAACTGGAGCGATTCTCAATTTCTCCAATCATGTTAGGAGTAAATGCGACTACAGGAATAGCAGCTGAATTGGTTCTGTTCTCCATGTGGGCATCTCTCCTTGTAAGCAAACGATAGAACTCCACAACTTCTGGCACACGGCGCACTGCTTTTGACCCAGCACACATATTTGGTGGAGGAGGCGGAGGCGGTGGTGCAGATGTCAGTGGCAACTTATTGTCGTTCGCTTCCTTGAGTGATGGAGGGGCTACATACGTAGGCCTTGGTGGTGGATTTGGTACTTTAGCGTGCTTCTCTTTTATCGCAGCTAGTTCTTGTATACTCGGTCTTGGACTTGAATGTTCCACACTCCTTTCTGAGACTTTGACAAAATCTGATTGTTTCTGCAGAAATACTTCAGTTTTGCTGCTGTCAAAGGGATTCTGTAATTTCTTCCAAAGCATGGATTTCCTCTCATTGTCGTGTGCTTTGAGTGAACATATTTGTGCTTTTAGACGAACTACTTCTTGTCGTAAATCCTGATTTTCTTTCTCCAGTGAATCAGTCCTTAGCAGAGCCGCTTCGACTTCTTTCTTGAGGTAGATGATCAATGATTCATCCTCTTCTTTTCGCATTTTCCTCTCTTGTTCTGCTTTCATCGGAGCAATAACAGGAGATTGGAATCGCATTCAATAGCTAGATCTTTCCCCTTTTATTTAATTGTCTTGCTTTTGAAGCAAGGTGTTCTCACCTAAGCCTGAAGAGAGATGCTCAAGAGAATACCCCTTAATATGCTTAGAAATGGCACTTCAGGCATGCAGACCATTGTATCCTATACAGGGTATTTCTGACTTTTTGTTAAATCAGAAATTGTGATTTTGTTGTATTTGCCCTCCTTTTTAGTTTGCAGTGTAGGTGAGGAGATTTCCTTGGTTTGCTGGCGTGATTTATAGGTGCCCCTAGGAAGTTATGTTAGGTGCAACATTAAATTCTCTTGTCTAATTTAACTCTCTCCTCTTCTATTCTTTTTTGCCTTATTCATTGTATATCACTGACCCGTGAAATCCTGGTAGAATCCCATTTTCCTGCTGTGGCATACGTCGCAAGGTTTCATCAAGCCATTTACATGTTTTACACGTAGACTGGCTAGGCATGGCCCAAGCAGAAGCAATCGAGATATGACTGATTGCAAACTCCCAACTGCCCATCTGTGGACTTCCTCTTCCATTCTCCATTGCACAAGTGTAAGCCCCAGAGTGGGATGGTGGAATCATATGGTCAAACCAGGTTTCAATTAATATTCTCCTAACGTTGACCTCTACGAGCTTTTCCAGAGGTCTTGAGGGCACTGAATTGCATTAGTTATATATTCTTTGCTTGTTAAGCAATGTGAATAGGTAAAAAAGAAGCACATTAAAGATGCTGGCAGTGGTTCACTAATGAAAAAGAAAGGCGATGATAGATAAAACCTACCAGAATAAGCTTTTTTACTCTTCTTCTTTTTCCCCCTTCCTTCTCAAGGAAAAGGATGGAAGCGCGCTATGCTTAGGTTTTATTCTTGAAGTAGCCTACCCTTGTGCAGGCCTCGGTTATCTTCCATGACACAGTATCTCTGTGTGATTTATTTTATATGGATTGATTAGAAATTGCTAAACGATTAACCTATAAAGTAATTGAGCTAAAAGTCAAGAATATCTCTGATGGTGAGGTTTTATTTCCCGTGGTAGTTGAAGAGAGACAGAATGATAAAAGACCACCATTTTGGCAAGACAGGAGACAATGTACAAGGTTTAGAAGGGTCCTAGAAATCTTTGCAGGAATCTATTCTTCAGCTGTAGAAAGCAGAAATCAAGGTTCAGGAGCAATCACTAGAACATAGAGGACTCAAAATCTGTATGATTCTTACGTCTCAACATTAAAAGAAAAGGTAGTCCTCCTAGCTAGGAGCTGCAGGAGCTTGTTTTTGCTTTGATTTTCAGCTTTACTCTTTTTGAAGGCCCCATGGCCATCATTAGCTCGTAAACCGAATCCCCAATTGCCAAGGGAACATAATGGCCTGATAGACTAGCTAACAACTTGCTGATGACTCAAGAAATGTTGAAGGATGACATGGGCAGAACATGTCTTATTTGTATCAGTATTTGAGCCACAGGAACTTGGTCGGCAATTCATTTGCGAACAATATTAGTAGGTTTGTTTAACGAGAAGTGGGTTTTTATAATTATTTTTTAAATTTTTCTGTGTTTTTTTTTATTAAAAAAATTAATCAATAAAATATACTTTGTAATCAAAAAATTTTTTTTGACTAGTTCTTATAAAAGTGTTTTTCTTATTTGAGACGAAAAATACTTTTAAAAAATTATGAAAAAGTTAAAATTTTCATATTATTTGCTGATTATATTAAATTTGGTCCTTAAATTTTTTATTGTTTTATATTTTGTTTTGATTTGTTTTCAATTTCATCTTTTATAATTTAATTTTAATATTAGCTTTGGTCTTTATTTTTTTATGATTGTTATTTGCTCTTATCATATTTTTAAGTGAAATTTTGTATTTATCAGTTTTGATCTTCATTCTTCTTATTGTTATTTATTTTATTTGAAATAATTTTTGCAAATGTAATTATTATTATTATTTTAATTTCATCCTCTTTTAACTTTTTTATCTATTAAATTTGATCTTTATTATTTTAATTGTTATTTATTTTATTTAAAATAATTTATAAATTTTTTTTTTCAATTTCATTCTCATTCAACTTTTTAATATGTAAGATTTGTTTTGATTACTTTAATAATTGTTTTTAAAAATATTAATAAGTTATTTTTCAACTTATTTTTCATAATATAATTAAACATTGAAAAATATTTTTCAATTTATTTTTTATGATACTACTAAATATTAAAAAATAATTTACTTTTCAAAAAATTATTTTCTAAAAAATTATTTTTTAAAAAAAATTACTTTTCACCGAATAAAAGCGAATGAAGCTGGTCTTGTATTAATTTGTTGTATCATCCGTGCTTTCATTTATTATTCTGCTAAAAATGTTTCCTTAAAGCAACAGTTGCCTTGGAAATAGTTGGTATGGCTGGCTTTGTATCCCTATTATTAAACCCCGGTCTAGCAGGTCAAGTTGGGATTAGGCCCATACATTCCTAGTCTAAATTAGATGTAAAAAAAGTTAACTATACAATTTAAATTACATAAAAAAATCCATTAAAAAATCTAGATGAGCTAATTATAAAAGATAAGGATAAAAAAATTTAAAAATATATTCAATAATCTTATTTATTTAAAATATTTATTCATTTGTAAATTTCTAGAAAGCTACATCTTTAATAAGTAATAATCAAATCTTAATCAATTTAATCTATACACAAGAAGAGTGTAGTATATTTACTTCATGGGCTAGTTGAATTTAGTTTTCTTAAAAAATATCAATTTAACTGTTAGTTTCTTGATTTTTATATTTTCAGGTTTGTATCATAGAATTAATTAATTTAACTCTAACAAGTCAACTTGTTAATTTTTTTTAATTTAAAATGATTTCATTTTAATTATTTTTTTAAAATAAAGTTAATTCATTTGATTTGTGACTCAGAAAAAGAAATCATTCTCAATTTGACTGGAATACCACCCTGACCTTTTTTGAACAGCATTTTCCACCCCCGTTATGGAGAGCATCAACTAAACCCGTGTTACTGTGTAGTTCCAGTTCTTGATTACATTGTAAGGTCTGTCATGAATTTCAGCTTCTGTGGTGTATCCACCGTTGTCTATTAAGAAGATGATACTCTTTTGTCCACCGCAGCATAGTTGACACATCTTGTGCTGTCATCTGCAAACCAAATTCCACAGCTTTACGCATCCAAGATTACACAACAGTTTCAAGTATGAAATAAGACCACTATGTGGCCAGTAACCTTATAAAGTTATTCTATAGAGGGATGAAATGTATTCATTTTGATGCAAGTAACAGATGGATTAATGAAAACAATACCAGGTGCTAACCTGAAAGCTCCCATCACCAATGCAAGCAATAACACTCGATCTTATCTGGCATGGACTGTGCGTAGCCAAGCGTTGCACCAACTTTTGTTCTTTTTATGTTTCGGAAAATCCGTAATAAAGACAAACAAGTCTAGGCCTTTCGATTCTACCCCACATCCTTGTTATTTGAGTTTCTGGCAGCTAAACCAGGAGTCTCCAGTCTCAGCAATCACAGCTGGGTCCCCTGAGAGCATTTTCTGTATGCGTTGAAAGAGAATATTAATCCTTAAATGTTCCTTAGGATCACATTTGAGAGGAAGCCCCTCTGAAATATAGATCATGCTGTAGCGTGTTCTTGTTTAGCCTTTTCGCAAGTCCTTCATTAGGACACACCCGAAAGCAGTTCCATTAGATACTACAGCACGATCAGGCTGCAATGATTGCCTTCTCCTTTTTGAGGAGGAGAGAATATCTGACGGAGATTGGGCCGATGAGGATGTACTCATCGGCAGATTCAGCAATTTCAGAACAGAAAGGATCAGTGCTCACATCTCCCCAGTAAGTACCAACAAAGTGAGGGTGGTGTTGAGGGTGGTGTTCTGTCACTAGTCCTTCGGCTACGCACAGTCCATGCCAGATAAGCGTGATTTATTTGATGTAGTTGATCCGAGGTTCAATATCCTGTAAGAAAAACAAAACACAATAATTTTTGTAATGATTAATCCATTGAACCACAAATTAATCTTATAATCGAACGATCCAGGCTCTTTTCAGATCAATCGTCGTTCGGGTCTCAGAACTATTACCATGAGTGATAGAAGAAAAATTGCACATCTCTGCGTCAACCATAAATGATAAGTTGTTGCCGCTCTCAAATCACAATCACGCAATACATGCATTACACGCAGAGTCACATTTCTCAAAGAATAATCCAAAATACTATGATTTGCAGAACATAATTATTAATTTCCTTAATGGTATTCTTTGTTTTGCCTGATAGCAAGTTACAGTTTGGAAGCACCGAAGTTACAGGACAAAATCAAGCAATCCAATGACAGGAAGATTCTCACTGTAAGCCCCAGCAATGGGCACAGTGAACGCAACAACACAAGCGCCAACACCATCAGCCCCATAGCCTGCACGGAGCTCATCCCAGCAACCAATGCTGCTAAGCCCTGAAAGAGTAGCGGGAAAATGTCTCAATTCCTTCACAGTTCATTTTTTTTAACAACCGTTGAAGTCTCAAACATAACTAGAAAATGCATGATTATTAATGGATATTAAAGAAAACGTTTTAATTTAAAAACTACTAAAAGAACGATCAGCAGAAAAAGTCCTTCGGTGCTAATTTGACTCATCGAAGGATTGTTTACACAAGTCCATTGGCAATTTAAACATTATTTGCACGAGTACAAATCATTCACAGAATCTATTAAATTTCATATACTCGGAGATGGAACTAATTTTCAATTCGTTTCTGATATTCAATACTGGTTGATTTTTCTTCTTTTATAGGCTTGTTGGGTGATTAATAAATCGATCCCGGGGTGGCTAGTGCAATGAAGACCTTTTCTTTTGCAAAGTTGAGTCCTTTACTAAAATTAACTCAAGGTACTTTAACTAATTTTGTGGGCATGCAACAAACTAATTGAAGGCTTATCAGTGGTTGCTCATCAGATAATCAAGGTTGGCAGTGATGATGGTTGCAGTTTTGGACGACCAGAGTAAGGTCGGAAAGAACATGCAGGATAATTCAGGTCTCCACATTTATCTCTATAGATCTCTCTCAAGTCTCAATCAAATATAGAAGAGTATTATTTGGACGCCAAATTAATCAACAATTTGACAAGAAATTGCACAGATTAACAGAGCAAATTATATATAGACACACACACACACAGAGGGGGAGGGGGGGCGCCACTCAATGGCTCATCTTATCTCTTCTTTGATCACTAAGACTAATATTCTTTAAAAATATATATATATATATATATATATATATATATATATATATATATATGATTTGAACAACACACACCCACATTCTAGAACTGGATTTTCATGGAGCCTTTGCACAAGGAAATTTGATAGATGAATCTTTCAACAACATTAATAGTAGCACACAAATCATGCCCATGATATAAAGATAATATAATTCAGACTCTGCACAGCTCAAGGAATTATATCCCAATAAAAACTTGCCTGTAACAATTTTGTTCTTTTTTAAAAAAAAGAAACTTCAACCCCCACCCCAAAGCAATTATAACCGACTTGTAAACAATTGTTTGAGAACAAAACCCTACCTGAAAACCTCGACAATACCCAGACCACAAAATCACAACCCTCAACATGCAAACATGACCCAAAGTTTGACCAAAAGCTAGCAGAATCAAACTGCAGAATGCATAGACCCCAAACCATTCGTCACCCATAAACCAGGTCCAACAAATTTCAAGAGCATGAGAAAATTGTCAAAATGGACGAGACATGTGGTTGACACCCAACTTCATCATACCGCCAAGGGAATGAGAAAACAAACAATCAACCCTCAAGTTGAGGGATCGGGCTTCTCCTCTTTCTTATCTTCACAGGTCTTAGTTTCCTCTTCCTTGGCTGCAGTTGGTGACTCTTCGACAGCTTTCTCCTCAGTTTTCTTCTCTTCAACACTCAAGTTATCCAAAGCATCCGCAGCAGCAGTTGCATCCTTGTTTTCCTCGTTGCTCTTTTGGGATTCAGCAACTTCTTGAAACATTTCCATAAAGGTTTTGCAATCTGAGGAAAAACCCAATATTAGTAATCAATAGGAGGAAGAATGTTTGTATGATGCACGTGTTTAGAATTCACATGTACAAAAAAAATACAACCATCCATCATGCTAGTGTAAAAGTCAAGACAATTAGATGGAGGCCCACAATTAATTGAACCAAGGGTTCTATCAATATAAATCCACACAGCCCACTTCTCCGACAACATTTTGCAGAGGCCTTGACTCAAACTCAAGTTCCACTAAATGAAAAAGACATTTCCATACGACACTAAATAAAATTCCAGGTTTTTCTTAAAGAAAAGAATGGTTTCTCTTCAAAAACAAAAACAGTTTTAAGAAAATTAAGGTTATTCAACGATGTCACTGTTGAAATTGAGGTTCTTATTTTCTATTTTTCAGGTATCCAATCCAATGGATCTTCTGTGGATACAGTAGACAATTCATTCTATCACAAGATATTGAAACTAATAAAAAACAGCATATTTCATATAGTGCATACAATGGGGCACAAATGATCAGCTTAGCGAGTTCCAACTTTGCAAATCCCACACCTTATTCATTGTCTATTTAAAACAAATTGATAGAGACAACAACCATCTCCAAATTTCTTTCTTACTTCACCACATTACAATTTACAACATTTAACTACCTACTCAAAACAGAGTCGAAGACTCTTTTACATCTTTACCATCTTACGCATTATGCATTAGTACTCATAAAACTTCACCTAAGTTGAAAGAAAATCAGCAGAAAGCATCTACTCATAACCAGTTACATAAGAAACAAGTCCTAACCATCTGCATGTATGCACAGAAGCTACCCTAACTTGAAACCAAAAAAGCAAAAGGCATACAATTGAAACCAAGTTATGTTTAGAACGGAGTTGCATAATGATGCAGCACAAAATTATCACCACAAAGCCTTTAGCTTATACTAACCAGCCACAAAGGCAGGTGTTACTACTACTAAATCACACCTATATCAATTGTACAGTCAAACAAACAAGGATTATCAAACAAAATAGTTCACATGCTCACTAAATTTTTTTTTTAAAAAATCAAAATTCCTCTCATGCATTCACAGTTCAGACCCCACCACGATCAACCATGCTAGCAAACACACATGGTAACATATGGGGTCAACCATGCAACATTTACAGCAAAGAAACCATTCAAACATTATCACAGTCAGATAACCCATAAAATGACATAAAATGTTTCCAATCAAACTAGATAAGAAGTTATCGACAAAACATATACTAATAATGACTCACTTTCAACAGATGCAAAACGAATACAGAACAACTCATCCTTCAATTCACCATCAGCGAAATCCGTTGCGTGCCACACACACGACTTCTCATTCCCTGCGTGCTCCTGCACTGACATAGCCGGCAGCACTACAAAAACACAAACACAATATATTCAAAACCCTAAAAAAATCACAGAAAAAAAAGGAAAGGAAAAGAAGCGAAAACAAACCGAGATGATTAGCGCAGATCTTGAGAGTCTTAGATTGTCTCATAACAAGACGAACTTTTCCAGACTCTTTATGTTTCAAAAACTTAACAGTACCAGCGCCTCTCTCTTTCCACTGATTCCCGTCCTTATCGAATCTATAAAGCTTCGATTTCCTTCAATTTTTTTAAATAAAAAAGAAAAAAGAAAATTCAGTTTCAATAAAGAAAACCCTAAAATAGGTTAAGAAAATTGAAGAGATTGAATTTATATTCTTACAGATCGAGAATCGTATCTTCATCTTCTTCACCAGTAGAGACGGCGACTTCTTCGAGTTTGACGATCGGAGCGACCTGAGCACCAGTGTCTTCGTCATCTCCGGCTGGGGCTTCCTCGTCTTCTCTGTGCTGGTGTTCAGGCTCTGTGCTTGCCATTAGATTTGATGTTTTTTGGTTGGAGAGGAGAAAAGTGCGTGTCTGTAAGTTTTAGTGTTAGAGATCCAGTCAGATGGGGGGGTTTTGGGGCTATGATAAGCTAGCTAGGTAAAGGAGGTTTATATATGGTGGGGATGGCGAATTATGAGAGAGAGAGAGAGAGAGAGGGTGTGTGATTTTGTGACTGCTGCTGTGCTGTGCCGTGCTGGGGTAAAAATAAAATGAGGCCCGGATGCACTACAAGCGTAGGGTAGAAGAGTTAAAAAATAGTTGAGGACGGATTTTTTTCCTGATTTGAATTTGATTCTCGTGTGTTTGTTATTGTATGTTGGGAGTGTTTTTAAAAATTTAAAATATTTTTATTTTTTTTATTTTAAATTAATTTGTTTTTGATATTTTATATATATATTGATGTTAAAAATAATTTTTTTAAAATAAAAAATATTATTTTAATGTGTTTTAAAATAAAAAATACTTTGAAAAGGAACTGCTATAACACTCCCAGACATACATGATTGTTTTTTATTTTAATTTTTATTTTAATAATTTTTAAATTATTTTGATATAATAATATCAAAAATAATTTTTTAAAAATAAAAAATATTTTTTTCATACATTTAAAAAATAATTATAATCACATTCTATTATTCAGTAATGCATGGGGTTAAAATTTGTTGTCTATACTGGTTTATCCATCATAGTATTATAATCACTGTCTTACACTTCGAGACAATACTTTTTTATTTATTTATTTATGAAAATCTGAAGACGATAAAATAAGAACAATTTATTTTTATATCATGAAAGGTGTCTTTACATGACAACTTACAAAAATTATTGTTATATCATTGGGTTTATTTTGACATTACCTGCTAATAGAATATTTGTAGTTTAATTAATTAGAGATGAAAGCCACTTGGAGGTGTTTCTCACGACGAAGAACAGAGTATATTATTAATTGAGTTTTACTCAAAAGGTACGATTTCCGTTTAACATAATAAAAACATATTAGGCTGTGCTTTCTCATCAAGCAGGGTAAAGTCGTCTCTGTACACATCCAAATGATGCGCCGCAATTTCTTTCAAACAACTCGCCGTCATCATAATAAAGCAGCCCCAGGATGTTCGTCACTGAACAACACAGCCACGAGAAAACCCTAAACTAGCAAGTGCCGGTTCGATGACTGCTGGATAGAAATTGCAACCGCTTCCTACAAGAGGTTAGGTTAGTGATTCGAGCAGCAGTGGCAGGAGCTGTTTCCAAGTTCAAGACTTGACGATGGAAATTCTAACACCGTAAATTCAAGAATATTGTTCAGCTCAAACTCAAAGCACTGCCATATCAAGAGTAAGAAAATTGCTTTGCAACATGCATCCAAGCCCAACAATATTTTCAAGAGTATAAATTGAACTGTTGTACATGAATGAAATATGGTGATTACAAAATTTAAAAAACCCTAATATGAATCCAAGAACCGTGCAGGCGACAATTAACAAAACCAAAATGTTATTACTACAATAAAACTAAAACTATACACGTGCCACAACCACAACAAATTTCATAACCCAATCTCTGTAGAAAACATGTTCATGGCCGAGACTTCACTGGGGAAAACTTGCTGCATGACAACCAATTCTGAGAGATTAAAAGTTACAGAAAATGCAATGGCAGGGACCGGTTTAATTCCTCCCGGAAGTATATAGCCATCAAAAGAACTGAATTAACCTTCAATAACAGACAAGCAATTCTAGATAATCTAATTTCAGAGGTAGATGTCCAAATCAGTAGGGGGCCATGGACGGCATGCCATAAGGTGGCATTGGAGGCATTCCCATTCCACCCATTGGAGGTGGTGCAAAACCTCCACCCATTCCAGGCATAGGTGGCGCAGGCAAAGCAAGGGGCAGCAATTGTGCATACATATTCTGCAGAAAAAAGAACCGAAAAAAGTCGAATGAGTTTAAACTAAGTATCCATAATAATACAACTATTGTTACACAATAGCGTAGACTTCATTATAAAAGGGCATTGTTAATCACATTTCTTCTAGAAAAGCAGTTGGAGGCGTTAAATTTGGAAAAAATATTAATAAGGTCTTTTCATTGCTAAACCAGAAAAAAACTGAAATATTATAATTTCATTGATCAGCAACTTCATATATAACAATATGGAAAAAATCAGTAGATTGAAAGGAGAAGAGCTTTCAAGACACTAATTATTTTCATGCATATATTCATTGAAAGCTTGGGAACAAGTTCAGAAAAGTTTTGCGAGGAAGACAACAAAAATACAAGGAAAAGAATTTTTTACTGGTAAATTAAGTATTTATGTTAAGAGCATTAAGATGCCCATACCTGCTGAGCAACCATGTCCTTCTCCTCTTTCTCTTTAGCCTTCACCTCACTAAGAGCCTCAAGTTTTTCCTTGATGAGTTCATCTACTTTGCTTGTGTACTCACGGATGAACTTGGAAACAGAGAAGAAAAACAAAATCAGAAGTTGAGGAAAATGGAAGACAAATAAGTATCAACAGTCAAGAACAAAGAAGAAGACAAACAAAAAGGCTACCTGCAAGAGATATGGGAACGCAAAATCAATCATGTTGTTCATCCAAGCCAGCTCAAGAGCAACATCTGGTCGGATCATATCATAACAAACAAAGAGGCAAGCTGCAAAGCACTCTTTCTTTCCCTGCATCAGCATTTAACAAGATCATCAGCGCAGTTCTCATTTGTGACTCCCAATATGACAAAGCGCATCCAGCACAATATATTTTCTTTCTTTCTTTTTTCGAGGGGGGAGGGGAGGGTTGGTCTTTATCTTTTCTGAAAGAGGACTGCATTATAGAAGAAAACAATTACAGTGGTCCAAAATCAATATCATCCAATGGCTTAATCCTTGAGAAAATGATTTGAAGAAATATCAAAGGCAATCTTGTTTTAGCAATTATCTGAATGGATTAAACAATGAGAAAAGTGCAGTTGAAAAATAGCTGGGATTGTGAAGAGGGATGGAGGATTGCACAGGGACTTCAAGATAGAAAGCTCTTGTCAAGCACTAAAGGTGTGTGCTGCATTGCCACACACACAACATGGGGAGAGAAGAACTAGATAAAACAAACCTGCTCAATGAAATAGACAAGCAACTCCTCAGAAAGTTCCCTTTCACCAGACTGTGAACAAGTTTCCATACAATCTTTGTAAAGATTGTCTTTCTTTGACAAAGCAATTGACTGCTTCCACCTTCCAGCTTTCTTGTATATGTAAGCAGCAACACGTCTCATCTCCAGAAGCTCGTGTTTCTCAATCTGCACAAACGCATTATTAGGGCTTGTAAATAAAAAAATCAACCTTTAGGACTTTCAGTCATCTATTGAAATTTAAACTAACCTTCTGTGCAAGACCTATCTGGTCAAAATTATCATGCAACTCAATAGATTCACGAAGTCTGTCATAGTCCTCCTCCTCAATGTAAATTCCATTCAGTGCTTCATTTACAGCAGAGACATTGTTGCTCTGAACTGCAACCATGTATGGCTTAACAAGGCGGAGCTGACCAGCCTGAAACTCAGAATTGCAGATGTGAATAAAATATATTACAGACAGAACTCTTCCTAGTCACTAACTTTCCAAGAGAAGTGGGAGCAACAACAAAAGATACAATAAATGTTAACATGTACCTTTCGCATTATGTCCACCACTCTAGTATGGTCAACACGAAGAGCAATCACATTAAGAAGATCATTGATTAGGTCTGGATGCTCTTGCAAGTAAAAGTGCACAGCCTTGTAGTAGAGCTCAACATTTGCAACTTTTACTACAACATCTTTGAATTGCATGTGGTCCCAAGCTTCTGGAGAGTGGTTCATTATAGTGGTAGCAGCATTGTCAAATTCATCATATTGGATGTATAAATAAGTCAGTTCCTTCCAGTGCTGTTGTTCATCACAAGCCCGTATAACCTTGGGGATGTTGAGACGAGTTGAGAACAATTTGATGTGCTCCATAAGCTTCTCAGGGCGGTATCTCGCATATAAAACTCCCAACTCAGTGAAGATGCCCATATGCGCACGTTCCAAACCAAGCCCACTTTCCATTAGAGAGATGAGCTCACTGAAGCATCCTCTGTTCTGGTAATACTCACTGACCTCTTCCAAATCATCAACCTATAATGATAGAATAAACACAAATCAGAATTTAAGACCACTTGAATACTTTCCATTTATGCACAGAAATTCATTTTCTACCATTAGCTATGTTACTTGCTAAAGATAAGGATTTAAGGAAAAAAACCAGCAGAAAAGGGCCAAGGCCTGTATAAGGTTATAGCAAGTTACGCTCACAACATTAAAAAGTCAGACTGAAAGAAAGGGTTCAAACAATAACCACCTGTATGATGATGTTGAGACCACATATCTGAGCCAAGCGGAATTCCTCAGCATCAACACAAGCAAAGCAGACTTCTTTCCATGTTTTCGAGCTGTTTGCTTTTCGAGCTGCATCAACAGCACTTTGGAACTCGTTTAGCTTAACATGTGTAACAGCTAACTTCGCCCAGTTACTAATAAATCTAAATATAATCTTTGCTGCCTCGTACAGGGCTTCATCATATAAGCGATCTCCAACATTTTGGAGATTAGCGACATTAGGCATGAGAATGAACTCTTCAATTTCACCCAGTTGATCAATTTTAGCATATGCATAAATGAGTTCACTATCCACCTTGGGCTCCTTGGACTTTTGCCTCACCATTAGAAGGTACCTCACCAAGTCATGATATACATCTGCATCCTCGGCAGCCTTTATGACTTCCAAAAATTGAGTAGCATCGTCTGCACGGATAAATGACTCAATTGCTTCACTCACTAGTCCCTCTCGCAGTTGGGCCTTGGCCACTTGGCTCCAGACAGCTTCTTCTTCCACCCGGAATGCAAACTCCACAGCTCGATCAATGCTGCGAATATTATCCAGCAGGACATTGACAGCTGAAAAATTCAGATTGAACTTCTTGAAAATGGCAAACGCCTCTTCATACAATTGAGCTTCCACAGCAACCTCCCCAATTGCAGGACCATCAAAGTTGTCTAGCCTATTAATGTAATCCATAACTCTTGATGGATCAGCCTTGATGGCAGTCAAGATGAGCAGGTTTTGCAGATTGAAATTTCCACTGAAAGCAGAATTTTGGAGAACAATCTTTTCAAGAAGTTCGATCAGTTCATGTGGAAGATCAGCTGTCATGAAAGCTTTAACAGTTGCTGAAACTTGATCAGGACTCTTGCTTTCAGGCAAAGCAGTCGATACAACCTGATCAATCAGCTGCCGTCTATACTCATTATCAGGACTAAGGACTTTCTCCCAGAGATCACCATCCATCCGTTCTACAACATATCTGAATAAAACCATTGGGCAATCAGCAGAAAGAAACATATCTAAGCACATAGTGAGTCATAACCACTTGCTGATGAACAATGTGCATACCTGGCCTGCAGTTTGAACAATGAATTCTTGTTTGTGACATTGATTAGTTCATCATCACACTGTCCTCTTCGGTAGGCAACAACAGCAAGGGTGGGATCCCGCTTCTCACAATATTTACCAACAACACGTGAATCGTAATATGGGTTGGTGGTAAGAAAATGCTCTGGATTGTCGCCACTGTCGATAATGATTTTACCAAGAGCATTGTGAACATGCACATCCTGGCTTCCCTCACTGACTAGATGCTCCAAGAACTGAGTGAGCAAGCGGAGACGATTCCTGCAAGGAAAAAAGTAAGTGAAGCTGCAAAAGACAGATGATTGAACATTACATTTTGAAAAAACAACAAACCTTTTCTCACACTCCTCCACTAAGGGCTCAACTGGCAGAAGAGAACGAACTGAAAGAATAAGGCCTTTAATGAAATCTTCAGCACATTCATCATCAAGAAGTTGTCCTACAACTAAAGGAGCATTTCCTGGATTGACCTGTCAAACATAAGAACAAGGGGAAAATGAAAAATGGGACTGTATTGCCACTTAAGAATGATTTTAGCAATTAAAAAACATGAAAAATGTTCCATCACACAAAAATCTCAAACTTAACATTTGAAGTAAACCTAAGAATAAAATTTACCTTTTGAACATAACCCTCAATATAGCGAAGCATATTGTTTACGTACAGGTAATGGGTAAGGTCCGGGACAAATCCAAAACGATCACAAACATTGATCAATGGACGTGCATCTGGAAGTTTGGCTTCCATTAAAAAGTTCTTTGTCTTTTCAGGATCATAGAAGTTAGATTCACGCGTCACACGTTCTACCTCCTTAATCTGCCCAGTTTTCGCAGCCGCTTCAATGTACTTGAAGTGGATTTCAGGATCCTCACTGCCCAGAAAGCAAAGAGATTTGTTGCAGCATACATTTTAACAGCCAAAATTATTGTATTTTGGATAAGAGAATCCACATTGTCAAAAAAGGAGTACCTGGAGCTCAAATATGAACCCAAAAAGAAATACAGTCCTTCATACGACTTAAACTGCTCAAAGAGCTTTATGCATGCATCCACACCCAATTGCTCACAGTATTCTTTGGCAGTCTGCATACAGAGATGTCTATGAGACCTAATAGAAAAGGTTGTATTTGTGATTGCTGCTAAAAGGATACTTTACCTGCACAATAATCTGAAGGTTGCCCCTCAGGTTGACTAGAAGAAGATCTTTCATACATTCAAGAGCCCATTCTCGAGAAAGAGTGCCAAAGAACTCAACAAGAGCCTGAAAAGAAGTAACATAAACATTTAGAGATAATGTTACATTCGCTTGGGACAAACTTTTTTATGCATTGTGAGCAAACCTGAGGCTCAATAACATGTGTGTTCACAATAACACGTTTTATATCAGGCAACTCGGTATAGTGCTGCATTATATGTAAAATATCGTTAGTTCAAGAAATAGTGAAATTCCAAAACAAAAGGTTTTACATAAGGATTGAGAAGGCATTTTACCTGAAGCGCTCGAATATACAACCCAGCTTTTTCACAGAGTTGGCCAATCCGTGGGCGATCATAATGACTAAACATACCATTGGCTAATATAGCATCTGCAACATTTGGAAATGTCACAAGATTGATCTCCAAAACCTGTGGAAATTAACATGAAGATTGTTAAGCAATGACCATCAATAGTGAATTCAACTATACAAAATACCTTTTTAAAAAAAGTATTAACCTTAGTTTGAAGGAATCCATGCTCAGGCAAATTTGGCTTCAGAACATCCAACAAAAATGCTGTTGCCTCACGGATCAAATTCCTCTGAAAAACAACAACAGCAATAAAAGGAAAAATAAAATATCATGTGGACAGAAGGAACATTTCTGTGCATAATTGAATTATTTTGTGCTAAAAAATAATAATGCAGTAGAACCTGAAGGAATAGATCAGTTATTGTGTTGTAATCGACTGGGCAACCTCCCTCCATTTGAGACATCATTAGAGCAAAATTAACAGCAGCCTGGCATCCAGAAAGTTGAAACGAAGGTGAATGCCAACAAAACTCAAAACAAAATAAAGGAAGCTTCAGCCATTACATTTTGGTTGACACATTGTGTATACAAAACAGTGTGTGTGTGTGTGTGTGTGTGTGTGTGTGACTAAAACATTTGAGAAAATGAGAGTCCACATACCTGAGGGTCTGTCCGCAATATTGTTTGGAGAAGGAACAAATAATCAGGATTATAGCCAACCTATACCAGTGAAATAAAATATAAGTTGTCAGCACCCAAAACATAACTAACAGCTATAGCTAAAAATAATTTATTCATGGTATTAATTAAGTTGGAATTTGGCAGCATAGATCAAAAGATTTTAATGACAGAGCATGAGTACTTTACCTGCTTTGAGTATATAAGAATCTTGTCAAACTCCCTCCTCTCAGCAAATGCTGCAACAACTTTTGGAGTTGCCCTAGCTTTGATATATATCTTCAATGCAAGGTCATTATCAACTGTCTGCAATGGAAACATGTTTATAATATCAGAAAGATGAAAGAAATTATACACACTAACTACATAGACAAAGCAGAAAATGATATCCATGTCAAATTAAATATATCCAAGTTGTTTACATAAATAAAAAATAAAATAAAATAACCAAACCACTGCCCGGGATGAATACCATATTTATCGGTATTGATACCAGAATAAATTTTTGGACCCAAGAGAGGTCTCTCAATGACATCTCAGTAGAGTCAGGTCAGGTAAAAACATGGTGCACGGATATTAAACAAAAGTCCAAAGAATAAATGATAAAATAGCCTTTTTTTTGCTATTAATAGAAGAACCCAAACATTACCAGCAATAATAAATATAACTGACCTTCACAAGATCTCCAAGCTCTTCAGTGCATTCAAGCTTGTCCTCTGCCAACCAATTCTCCAGAAGATTTTTCTTATTCTGATTTACAACAAGGCGTGATAATTCCAATGACTCGAAAGCATTGAGTTTTCCTCTAGTCAACAGAGTTCCAAAGTACTGCAGCAATGGTGGTGTTTGCCCAGCTTGCACCGGAACACTCTGTGGCACATGAACCAAATAAGAAATTCATGACCTTTGGATTACAGTATCTTCATAGATAAAGAACCAAAGAAACAAGAAAGGATATAAACTTTGCACTAAAAAAACCTGAAATTTAGCAACAGTGTCAGGAGTGCGCAGGATTCCTTGTGGAGATTCTGCCGCAAGTTCTGCAGCCTCCTTATACTTTGCCTGAGAAAATAACTCTTGAAACCTCTGGACAACCTGAAAGAGAAAACCAATGGGAGATGTTCATGATAGAAACTAGAAACACACCATACATGCACACAGACATAGATCAATTCAAGCATACATGGTAAAATTTTGAGTCAACCCGTGATACTTCTCAGAGAAAACTGAAATAAAATAAAATAATGCAAACTTTAAGAAAGCGTCATAAAATTAACTTTCATGGAAAATTCAAAAGGTGGGAAGTTTTTCTAGCATATTCAAGTTTTACCTGCATTGACACAGGATACATCATGTTGCACAAAGTTATTTATTGGAGGTAAGATAATCCAACTCTTAAATAACAAATATCATTTTTCTCCAGATTCATGTCATGAAACATTTCAATAAGTAGTTTTTTTTTTTCCGGTGCATAGAGAAAGCAAAAAATGATGAAAGATACATTATATCATAGGAACACAAGAACATTAAGTAAACAATAAGTACGATTAATTCCAACGCTCAGCAAAGTTAACGAATGAAAACAAGCAAATAATGTGTTTACCAGATTTTCAGCACCAGGAAGATTTCCTCTTTTTGCAAGATTAACAGCAAGTTCAAGATTGTTTAACTGCCAAACCACCAAAAAATGATATAAGATTGATGGCCCTCTTCCGTATAATAAAACATGACAGAAAAGGAGAGAATCCAGCAAGCAAACCTGGCCACTAACGAAAGGCACAAGTGTTGCTTCATTTACAGTGGCAAGCAAAACCTGTCCTCTCCTATTGACTGCATAGAAGCCACCTACTGAAGAAGCATCAGTCGTCAAAAATATAGGATCTGGACTGATTCGGTTTCTATAAACCGCGCTAGCAGTCTCTAGGTCATAAACAAATAGAAGTCCTTGCTTTGTGATCACATATATTAAGCCATACTTTTGGGATATCTGTCACAAAATAAGAGTTAATAAATTTTAGCTTGTGGTGAACCTATTAGAAACACTGCCAGTCTAGATAAAAAAATAAGCTATGATTTACCTGCATTGACACAGGAAAATCATCAGCGAAGTCTGGTGGAAAGAACAGGTCTGCTTGCTTCTTAGTAAATGATGGTTTGCCTAATAGACAATAGCACAATCAGTATCCAAAAGATTTCACCGGAAGCCAATATGGAAAGTTATAGCAACATGCTTTTAGTTTCACCAAGAACAAAAACTTGCTTTGGGACAGCATAAAAGCAAACAAATGAAACCAAGACACAATTACACTTCATATGATGTACATATGAAATATGAATTTCAGAGAAAAGTAAATGACCTGGCACAGCACCAAGTTCAATAACATGCAACTTTGATGTTAGTTGTCCAGCATTAAATGACCTTGATGCAAAAGAGATAAGGATTGAAGCATTATCATTTCCTGCAACCTGGAAAGGCATCAAACAAGCACATTTAAAATACAATACCAGGAGGAACACAGAAAAGATTAGAATCCACAAAATGAAAAAAAAATGAGAGTAACATCACACTTTAAATGCCGCAAATGACGCTGCATGTGCTTCAAGAGCCTGACTACGCTGCTGATCCACAGAGAAAAGCTGCATATTCCCTTTGACCAATTGTGGCCTCTGCAACAAATATTAGGATATTAATCAACGCTGTAAAAAACTCCGGAATAATTTTAAATACCCACAATCATCAAGGCAGGTACAATACCAATCATTTAAGGAATAAATGTTTCACAGCTAAAGAGCCGATATTTATGTTTTAAAAATGACTGAGAAGACAAAATATGCCATCTTACATAATAACTGAAAAACTTGATAAGACAAGAAATATGGGAAAAGCAAAAGCAAATAATGATTGATTACTGTACTTGAACAGATTAAAGGCTCACAAGTCATACTCTAAATAACATTCTTACCTATCTACAGTTACAGATAAAGGAAGGAAAATCACCATAAATAACCACAACATTTTGCTAGACCAACAAATTTGGAATAACCACAATGCTTTGACAAACCACCAAATTTAGAACTAATACAAACCATGGTCCAAATGACTTCTTACATTATAGACAACATTCAGACACAATGAAACTACAGCAAAGGAAACTGCTACAAAAACAAGTGCACACAATATTGTCTATTTGGGCATCTATTTACAGAGTCATTGTTTGACAGTTCTGAAAATTAAGTCCTCATAATTAACTTCCACAATCAACCACTCTATTGTGCAAAAACATATGCTCTTTTGATTTCCCACCGAGAAACATGCAGACTCGCATATCCTACACTACAGGGAAAACAATATTCAATGTCATGGACAAGGAAAAATTTAACCAAGGATGTTCTCAAGATAAGATAAGTTACATGTAACAGTGCATTATTCTGAGTAGTATCAATTGATTGAAAAATTACACTTCTGGCAACTCCTAGTCTCAAGTAATGCATGAAGCAACTAAATCTTTCAATTGTAGAAGAATTGTTCGAAAAACATACACTTCATTCCTAAAGAGCACCCAATACACCAGGAGGATACCAAGTTTTTCATACAAGTTATTAAAAGAGAGCAGACCAAACAACATAAAAGGAAATAAACAAGTCAAGAGCCCAAAATATTATTGGCCCGGGTCCAAAAGAGACTCTGCATCAGAAGCATTGAATTTTATCATAAAAAACAAAAGCAAGAGTACAGTAACTTAGCAAATCAAAACATACAAAGAAAGCATGTATAGCACCTAACAGCCATTTCACTTACTAAAAATTTAACTTATAAATTCTTAAAACATAGCAAAAATGGAGCCACTAGTATGACCAATGTGTCATGAATACAGGAAGAAATTTCTATATGTAAATAATAGAAGACCACAAATGACACACCTCTGGAGGACCTTGAGCAATTCCAATGAGGACCAACCACTTCTCTGAAGGATCACATCTATAGTTGATTATCTGATTACCTTGCAGATTAGCTGTCCTATCAAACATCTTCACAGGCTCCGAATCACCTGCAAGAAGACAGAATCATCAACAATGAGGCGGTGGAAAAGGAAACAATATCTTAAAAAAATGAAAGATACAGAATGCTTGCCTTCAATTGACCAGTGATAAACAGAAGTCTGTGTTACCAAGGCCAGCATGTTAGCACTACTCCACTTCCAAAACACAACCTATAGCGCAAACCAACAATGAATAATATAATTTAGGCTGGCATTCTAAATAAAATAATTTAGACTGGCATTCTAAAACTAAAGAACAAAATCGAATCAAAACTCGATATATAGTAACCTGCTCAGGCATTTGATGTGATTTCACTTTCGCTTTCATTTCGATATTAAATATCTGTAAATGATCCTGAGTAGTTCCCGGGAGTTGAGCTTCCAATAAAAAAACAGCAGATCCATTAACCATTAGACAAAGATTAAGACCATAATTATTGCCATTAATAACAGATGACAACTATACTTCTCCATTATTCACTACAGAATATGTAAATCAATTTAAATAAATGAAAAATGATGGCATTATAAGTTATAAGAGTACCTTTGAGAGCGAGAATTCGGGAATTAGGATTCATCAAGGCGGAATCGGCCGTGATAGGCCTTCTCAGAGGCTGCGCAGGCATGCTCATATCGACAATAACCACACTGTTCTGCGGCGCCGTTTCTCTTATGCAGATGTACTTCTCTGATTCCATCGTCACATGGGTGAAATTTATGAACTGTGGATTGATCCCGAGGCTTGGCAACTACAATTCAACAACAAATCAAACAAAACCAGAATAAGAACGAAGAATTTTATAAAAAGAAATCACGAGATCTAGGGAGAAAATGTTGATAGTATTACCGTTAAAGCCTCTTTCATGGTGATTGGGGCATTGGCAGCAGCCATGGTGCCCTGGATCAGGGGTTTCGATTTCAGAAGCCCGAGGGGGAGGCGAGAGAGGGTGTTCGTTGGTAGATCGAGTAGAGGAAGAGAAAATGGGTCTGTGTTCCTTAATGATTCGACGAGCTAAAATGGGATGCAGGTGGGTTGTACCTTAATAACGTACATCTCCGCTGTACCAGATAGATATTTGTCTTGGGCTGTTTTAAGACGGCCTTGAGTTAGTAGCGAAAACCAGTCTGTCTTGGGAAGATTGAGGCCCAGTGGGCCTAGAATGGAGGGAATTTGACGGTTCGATGGAGTTAAAGCCGAAACAGAGATATTTTGTGATGAATGGATTTTTGTTTTTTTTCTCCTCCATTCAGCAAGGTAACTCGCTAATTGTGATTCCATCAAGGTTGTGTCCGTTGACGGGATATTTTTGGGCCTTCTTTAATTGGATTGTTTAAATTTTGAAAAGCCCATATCTTAAAGAACATTGTTTTGCGAAAATAGTTTCATTTTTTCTCTAAAATATTCTCCATAAAACAAATTTTACAAGAAACATTCGATGGTGACAGGATGACCATACATCATGGTAACAAAGCGCCTATGCTCACGTCAATGGTGGCGGTAGTGTTAATGGGGAAGAGGTGGTGGCGGTAGCGTTGACAAAGCGATAGTAACGGTGAATCTCATCGTGTTGACGAATTGATGGGCAATGATCGAAGAAATGGTCATGAAGAGATTGTAATTGTCTTATATTGTGTGTGGTATGCGGTAGCTGTTATGGTTGTGATTTGAAAAAAATTATTTTATAAAAAGTACTTTTAATTGAGGTTAGTTTGAAAAAATAGGTGTTTGGTTAAAACTGTGGTTGGAATTGAGGTTAAACAAAAAGTAATTTAATGTGTTTAGTTAAGAATACTTTTGAAATTGAGGTTATAAAATAATTTAAAAAATTATATATTAACATTGATGATTTTTAATTTAAATGTTATAGATTTAACTATTGCTATTATATCATAAAATAAATAATACTTTATATAAAATATTTTTTATTGTTCCATTATAATATCTACAATTTCATCATGTATGAAATACATCCGACAAGGACTACAGTTTTTTTAGTTTCTTAAGCACGCAACAACATCAGGTAAAATATAATCAGGAACAAAATTGGAATTGCGATCAAATTCTGCAAATGCTATGTCATCAAGCGATCTTTGTTTAATTTATGTAGTTTCATTGAATAATGTTAAACACTAGTTTTTTGAATAAAATATAATTAAAAAAATAAAAAATAATTTTTATGTTTTATTTTACTAGATCAAACCTGTTTAAATACATTTTAAATTTTGGACCGGAACCGGTTCGGCGGAAATAGTGCAGCACGCAAATAGTGCAGCAAGCTGCACTATTCCTGCTAATTAATTAGGAACATGCTAATTAATTAGCAGGATGTGCGCATGCAGCAGAAAGGCAGGTACGCGACGAGAGAAGCAGATAATTTCTGCTTCAACAAAACAACGTTTTCGACGCAGTTAATGGTAGGGCCCACGTACAAAAATCACGGTTGATTTCATAACCAAACACTATATTTTCACTGTTACATAACAAACGCATTTGTAAACGCTTAGACAAACGGACCCTTAGTGGAATTACAACGTTTGTGTTCGTTTCTTATTTTCTTTTCACATTATTTTATCATTATAAAATATTAAATTGATATTTTTAATGTACTTCAATGTGATATTAAAAAAAATATTTTAATATATATTTAATTAAAAATACTTTTAAAAAATATCATATACTATATTCTCATACACGAGCAAAACAATAAAAATAATATTAGAGAGATAACAATGAATCAATAATATTTATAATAGAGAAGGTTATACTGCTTGTTTTTACGTTTGAAACTACGTTTTAAAAGTGTATTTGACTTGAAAAATCATCAAATTAATTTTTTTAATAGTTTTTTATTATTTTAATGTGTTGATATCAAAAATAAAATTATCTTTATATATTTTTAAATAAAAAATATTTTTAAAAAGTATTATATGTGATGGTGAGTATCGTGACATTTATTATGATTAAAATGGTTCAATAATAGTATAGATTAATTATTATATGTGAAACTTGTTATAGAACTTTACGAGGAAGACAATATTTTTCAAAACGATTGAAACGAATTCATATACTGACCGTAAATTATTCTATAACATGTGATTTTCTTGTGAAACTGAATATACTAAGATGGTGTTTGAATATGTTGGTGCGGTTGCGGTTGAAAGAAAAGCAGTGTAACAAATGTTTGGTTAACCACTAACCACAGTTTTTATTTACGTGAGTCCCAGTTCAAACTGCAGTTGAATTGCAAAAATTGAAAAGAAATTACGCATTGCTTTTCATGCATTTCTCATCTCTCTCATCACCGACAATTTGCAATTACTTTCCCAACTGTCTTCTGTCCCTCTTTAACCCAATTTCCCAACGGTCACAAAAACCCAACAAATTGTTCACAGAAGATTGTAGATCAATGTTACCATTGATCTAAACTCCCATTTTTAACCTTCCCCATACTGTTCCTTCATGCATTTTACCTCTCTCTCACCACCAACACTTTCCCAGTAACCACGGTAAATTACAGTCCTCTACCTCATAAATTTTTTCTGTTATGGTTGCAGATCAAGCATTGATGAACTAAACCCCAATTTCCTTCCCCAAACTGTTCTCCTCTCTCGTCTCTTGCTACAACCTCGTTTCTATTTTGCCCTAAAACCACCAACACACAAGACGACGCTAGAGCAAGCTTCTTCCCCTCTGTCCCTTCTTTCCAAACGAAGATCGAAAACACAAACCTTCACCGATTTGTCCCACCAGTGTTACAATTGCAGAAAAACCCAAGAGATTCGTGCTGGGAAAGGTCCACGAGCGAGATACTCGTAAGTATTGTGCGTTCCCCTTGTCAATTTTGTTTAACATGTTGCTCAAAATCTAATTTCTGTAATGGATCTCTATTGTTTTTGTTTTTGCAGAACAAAGCTGCAGCACCGTGGTGGTTTGCAGAACAAAGAGAGAGACGGTAAGTTCATGCCTTATCTCCATCTTCATTTTCATTTTTTAGATGAAAAATTGCATGTCTGTGTTGTTGCATGCTCGATTACTGTTAACACTGCAATTGTTGAATTGATCTATAAATTTCATTGTTGTTGCTGCTTGTGTTCTATTTAATATGCCTTCGTCAAATTTTTTAAATTTATAGCAAATTTCATTGCTTCTTCTGCTTGTCTTCTGCTTTGCATATTTTTTTAAAAAAATTTACTTGAAAACATGCATTTCTGTGATGCTTCTGTGTACTGTGTTACCCATGTCA